>Ga0308156_1000217_pt1 | contig 164809 bp, 152 predicted proteins | sample PhyAR2_FD_201041 | JGI IMG/M metagenome (GOLD analysis project Ga0308156, IMG submission 201041) | Phyllosphere microbial communities from UC Gill Tract Community Farm, Albany, California, United States - DLSL A.R2 | ecosystem: Host-associated > Plants > Phyllosphere > Unclassified | place...
GTATATCAATTACTACAATAACGACAGGATAAGACTTAATCTAAAAGGAAAGAGTCCGGTACAGTACCGAACTCTTTCATATAATAATATTGTTTAATTTTGTCTAAACTTTTGGGTGCAGTCTATTCCCGGGGATTTTTGTTTATACGTTTTGGCTAAAGCCAATGATCATTGTAAATATTGTATTGAACGGGCTTCCTTCGTCTACGCTCAGGATATTAAGCTATTCCTATTGATAAAATCACAGGATTAAAGTCCCACTACAAATCCGATATTCGGGATCAGGCCGCTTGAAAACACACTGGAATTCTGCTTCCAAAGCACATTATACATTAATCCAAGCTGCATAAAAGAATTATTCCCGATTCTTTGCATATATCCTCCTCCAAGATACAATGCATTTTCTTCTGTATTGTATTTATAATCATAGTATTTATCTTTATAATCAACAAAATAATGCTGATAGTTTGCCCCCACATAAAATGATCGGGCAAAATAATAATTCACAAAGGGTCCTACTCCAAACATGGTAGATTTATAATAGTCGGAAGTCTGCCAGGATACACTTCCTATAACTCCTGCTTCAAGATCATCCGTAAGCCTGTAACCCACTCTTGGGGAAGCAGACAGATTAAAAGCACTGTTACTCCCGAATCCTAATCCGATTCCTCCTCCAAATGTCCATTTGCTGTTTTCCTGCACCGGAGTTCCTACTGAAACCTGGGAAAACGCTGACCCTGAAATGATCAGCATCATTGAAATAATAATTTTTTTCATATGTAGATATATTTTGTTGTGATGATATTATATACTTCTATCTTTGTTAATAGTACGCTATAAGGGCAATTACGATTAACATCGTTTTTATCAATGTTTAAAATTATGGTTTTTTTACGACATTATTAATTGTACTTTTGCCGCATCAAACTAAGAACTCCCGTTAAGAGTTTCGTAAAATTGAAATACAATGAAAGTAGTAGTAGGCCTCTCCGGAGGTGTAGATTCTAGTGTTACAGCATATTTGCTGCAGCAGCAAGGCCATGAAGTAGTGGCTTTATTCATGAGAAACTGGAACGATGCTTCCGTAACATTAGAAGATGAATGTCCCTGGATTGAGGACAGTAATGATGCCCTTATGGTGGCACAAAAGCTTGGAATTCCTTTCCAGGTGATTGATATGAGTGAACTTTATAAGGAACGTATTGTTGATTATATGTTTGCCGAATACGAAAAAGGAAGAACTCCCAACCCGGATGTATTGTGTAACAGAGAAGTAAAATTCGACGTATTTATGAAGACGGCGATGTCTTTGGGTGCAGATAAGGTGGCAACCGGACATTATGCAAGAGTAAACTCTACTTTTGAAGAGAACGGGAAAGAAATTTTCCACCTTCTTGCCGGAAAAGACAACAATAAAGATCAGTCTTATTTCCTTTGTCAGCTGAGTCAGGATCAACTTTCAAAAGCGTTATTCCCTATCGGTGAACTTACAAAACCTCAGGTAAGAGAAATCGCAAAGGAGATCGGATTGGTAACTGCTGATAAAAAAGATTCTCAGGGATTGTGCTTTATCGGGAAAGTGAGCCTGCCGCAGTTCTTACAACAGCAATTAAAACCTAATGAAGGAGAAATTGTAGAAATTTTCAAAGATTCACCTTTATTTTCGGAAGAAAAACCTGAGATCGCTTCTAAAGAAGAAGAACTTGAGTTTTTATCCAGAAAAATCAATTATAAAAAATCTGACGGAAAAGTAATCGGGAAACATCAGGGAGCCCAGTTTTTTACCATCGGACAAAGCCGCGGCCTTGGAATAGGCGGACACAAAGAAAGCTGCTTTATCATCTCCAGAGAGATGGAAAACAATATCATTTTCGTGGGAGAAGGAAGCCACTTCCCTGGTCTTCACAAAAAAGCACTGAAAATTGATAATTCTGAACTGCACTGGGTTCGTGAAGATATGAAACTTCAGAATGGAGAAGCTATGGAAGTAATGGCCAGATTCCGATACAGACAGTCTCTACAGAAAGCCACTTTGTATCAGTTTGAAAATGCTTTATATATTGAGTTTGATGAACTTCAGTCTGCTATTGCGGAAGGACAATTTGCTGCCTGGTATATTGATGATGAACTTATCGGAAGCGGTGTGATTGCGTAAGGGATGTGAGGTTCGCGTTTCGGGATTGTGGAATTAGATACTGGAAATTTTAAAATAAAATATTTTTTAAATTTTTCTGTAACGTTTTTTTAGTTGTCTTACTTACTGAGTAAATAACAATAAAAAATTACTATGAAAACAACTACAAGAAACCGCTATGCTTATGCAAATAATATCCTGATCACAATTGTATCTGCAGTTTTTGGCTATAATTTCTATCAGTCAATTGTACATCCGGAAAAGTCAAATATCGCTATCAGCCTTATTTTGGTGGTAATTACCTCCGTTATGGTTCGAAAATATGGCTACAGCCCTATAAGAGATTTGATCTCAATACCTTATTATAAAGCCCGAAACAGTTTTGTTTCGGGTTTCTTTTTTATGAAACAATTACTTTATCTTTTTGTTGATATGGCTCATGATAAGAAACACTGCCACAATACATTCCAGAATTAAAATCATAATGAGAAATCCAACGGGCTTTCCCAACATGATTCCTCTTATCAGCTTTACAGTTCCCAGTAAAAAAATGAAGCCTGTGAAATACAATGTAGTTTTCGAAATGGCTTCTCTCAAGGAATTTAAAATAAAAACTGAAGTATAGAATCCGAGAACCAGGATGAGATAAAATTTCAGAAAATCCGGTCCTTTAATAATAATGGGATTCAATGTCTGACAGGCTGCTATAAGCCACATAAAGCTTACTACGACGGGAGCTGAGTGAATGATTAGCTTTTTCATATTGATTATTTTTTTATCCTCCACATCCCCCACAACCACCGCAGCCTCCGCCACAACCACCTCCACAGCTTGATCCTCCACAGCTTCCGCCACCTCCTCCATCATTGCTTTGCTTATCCTTTCTATTGGGATCAGAGATTTCACGATCCCCGATGATTGAGGTTATTGTCCCCAGAATAAAAATAATGGCAAAAACCACTGCTGTGACCAACAATCCGGTGAAACCACCTCCTTCTGAACAAGAGAACAGCAGCAGTAAAATAAAGATCGGAGCAAAAAAGGCCATCTTTCTCATCCAGCGCTTTACTTTAGATTCTTTCTTTTTCCCTTTCCAGATTTCTTCAGGTGCTTCCTGCTGAAATACATTCCTGTAACCAGACAGAGTATCTTCAAACCAGTTCTCATGTTTCACTCTTTCTGTGTTTCCACCCTGAGAAGGATAATGATGAAGTGCCCTTTTTAAAATATTCGGGCAGAACTCTTCCCAATAATTCTGGGTATAGATCAGATGCATATGCCATACTTTATCCACTATTTCGCTGGGAGACGCTCCTTGAGGAAGAATACAGCAGAGATAGACAAACTTTTTATATTCTTCAATTGCTTTTTTTGCGAAATCAAGGCTCCAGCTTTCTTCTTTTGCGAGTTTTTTTGAAAAAGGAAAAGCAGCGCCGGGAGCATCCAGAGAAAATCCCTGTATACGGTTCCAGAGGGATTCATCTTTTAATAACATTCTTGTTTCCATTGTTTTAAATTTTGTTTTTCTATTCAAATATCAATGGATTTTAAAATATAAAAGTCCCTCAAAAGTCTTTTTTAGTTTGATAAAAATCTTAAATTAGTCTTATAAAACTAAAATTAATCTGACCCTAAAAAATAAACAGATGAAAAAGGAAGATATACTGCATCTTGAAAAGCTGATGAATTTCTTAAGCCGTCACTTTTTAAAGAAAAATCACTGGGAAGATGTCACCAAAACAGAATGGTCTTACATCAGTGCAGAACTCAATGATCTCATTATCAACGATTACTCAGAGAAAGAAATAAAAAAAGAACCGGATCTTCTGGGAACCAATTACCTGTATGAACACCTGATCATCAATAAACTAAAAAAATTCAGGCAGAATGAAAATGCTGTTCTCAGCAGACCTAATCTTGCAAAACTGAGTCTTATTGTCAAAGTTCTGGGCTACTCCAATTATATAGACTTCATCAATTCTACTACGGAATCTTTCAATTTCAATGACCTCAGAATTGAGATGAATAATGTAACCCTGAATACGACTCTTTTAGATCGTCTGGTGGGCTGCTGGTATTCTTATAACAGAAATCTTACTGACAATCCTTTAATGGCAAAAGAAGACCGCATATGGCGTTCTGCGATGGAAATTTATAAATCGGAAACCACCGGAGAGTATTTTATTGAACGGAGCGGTGGTGACCAGCATAAATACTTTGGTAAAGTAACGGCTTATTCAGATTATGTTTTTATCATCATGAACAGCAATACTTTTATCCGCCAGCGGCATTTTATTTCAAGAATAAAAGACATTAAAGAAAAACTTAAGAATCCGGACTATAAACTCCACGAAATCCATTTCATAAGTACCTGCATCAGCTTCAATCAGGAACCGATAGCTTTGTTTGAAATCTTCAGGAAAGCAGACAGAAAGAACTTCATTTCCGACTCCATAAGCTTCCCCATTGACAGTGATGAGATTCCGGAATCTATCCTTAAACAGCTTGAAGACACTGAATCTAACAGAATAGATTACAGATAATTACCCTATCTAAAATAAAAGATTAAAAGTAGATGGTTTCTTGCCATGTAAATATCTGTTGCTTCGGAATAATACTGTTCCGATCTTTCTTATGTCTAGAATACATTTAACTCTTAAAAATCAACCTATTACGATAATAATTTTCTAAATTGATAGTTCTAAATATGAACCCTTCAGTTATCTTGCTATGGAATATTATGAATTGTATGAAGTTTTGAAAAGTCATTTTGATTCCGGAAAAGACAGGGTTGAACTCAAGGAATTGAATGTAACGATTGAATCTGTTCCTTTTGAATCGAAGGTTGCCGATCTGCTCTATGGTTCGGAACATCAACATTGCAGGAAACATCAGCAATCACTGGAAATCAATGAAAAAGATTATTTATTTTATGGTCAGCCTGCCGTAGACATCAAAGATTTCGATATTGAATGCAATAAAAGGTTTACCTATTATATCCTAAAAAATGCAGATATAGAAACCACCAAAGGATGTATCTTTTTCTTTCATGGCCTGAACGAAAAGAAATGGGACAAATATCTGCCTTGGGCATATGAACTTGCCCAGAGAACACAAAAAGCTGTTATTCTCTTTCCTATTGCTTTTCATATGGATCGTGCAGTACCCATCTGGAGTGACCGCCATCACATGATGGAAGTGGTTCGTTTCAGGAAGAAAAAATATCCGGAAAATATGAATTTCTCCTATGTGAATGCTGCCATAAGCTCAAGACTGGAAGCCTATCCTCAAAGGATATTCTGGTCCGGACTGCAGACTTATTCTGATATTACTGAAGTGGTGAAAGACATTAAAAACAATAAAATAAAAGGAATTTCCCCGGAAGCAGATCTGAATTTATTTGGCTACTCTATTGGGTCTTTTCTTTCAATGATCATTAAAATGGCAGATCCCAACCATTACTTTACCCGGTCTAAAGTTTTCTGCTTTTGTGGAGGAATGACCATTGACCGTATGTTTCCGATCTCCAAATACATCATGGATACGCAGGCTACTATTAAAATGCAGTCAGTCTTCACAGAGTTACTGAGTTCTGATTTTAAGTCAGATACCCGTTTGAAACATTATCAGAATGAAGACCTTCATCCACAGGAAAGCTGGTTCAAAAAAATGCTCCGCTACAATTATTTTCAAAAGGAAAGGGAAGAAAGAATTCATGAAATTCAGTCCCAGATAAAAGCGTATGTATTGGAAAAAGACAGTGTTGCCCCTCCAATAGAAGCATTGAATACTTTACGTGGAGGCTACAGGAATATAAATGTAGAGGTGGAAATCAAAGATTTCCCGTTTGAATATTCCCATATGGTTCCGTTTCCTCTTACTCACAAGCATAAGAAAGAAGTTACGGAAGCTTTTCACCAGTTTGTACAATCAGCCAGCAACTTTTATAACTCCTGATTATTACTTTTTCAGGTATAGAAAAGGGAAAGGAACAGTTTAAAAATCAATAATATAAGATCCATGGTATTTGTTTTTGTATGATGGGGAAGTTAAAATCCTTCCTTGTTGATCAACTGACCAGCCAATCTTTGAAATCTTTGACGCGGTCTCTGCTTACCGTAATTTCTTCCTCAGGCTGAAATTCCATATCCACTTTATAGTAAGGTGATGTATGGATATTTTTAATATAATCTGAACTGACAATAAACTGTCTGTTTACCCGGAAAAACTTTTTCTCATCCAAAACGTCTTCCAGCTCATCAAGCGTAAAATCTGATGGATAGGTACGCTCTTCCGTCTGAAGATAAACGATTTTATTCTCACTGAAAAAACAGCTTATTTCCTGGGTTTGGATAATTTTAAGATTATACCCGATTTTTACCAGTACTCTGGACAGCGTAGATTTCTCTTTTCTGATCAGCTGTTTGATATCCTGAGAACCATTTGTGTTGTTGGCAGGAATAAAGGATTTAAACTTCTCTATTGCGCCTTCCAGATCTTCATCAAGAATGGGTTTTAAAAGGTAATCGATGCTGTTCAGCTTAAAAGCTTTCAGGGTATACTGATCAAAAGCTGTGGTATAGATGATAAACCCTTTTGTCGGAATTTTTTCAAAGATGTCGAAAGACAACCCGTCACCTAAAACAATATCAGAAAATATCAGTTGCGGATGTTCATTTTCAGAAAACCAGGCTACACCTTCTTCTACTGATTCTATTTTTGCAACGATCTCAATTTCAGGAAAATTATTCAGCATACGTTCTAACTTCCTTGAAGCAGGTTTTTCATCTTCTATAATGACAGTCTTGATCATTGAACTTTAATTTTGGTTTTTAGATTTTAGAAAATAAAGTTAGATAAAAGCGAGCATATTTTAATATTTTATCGACTTCTTCTCCTTCTCAAGCTCTTTTTCAATCATATTTCTTTCCCATTCGGAATCAAAAAGAAACAGTTTTATGGCTTTGATAAGGATAATAAATCCCCAGATCCCAAGGATGGTGTATCTGTCAAATAATCGAAAATTAATCATCTTTTCGCCAAAAATATCATCAGGAATGATAAGAACAGCAAAAATGGCAAATATAAAAATGCTTTTATAGAATTTTCTGATGTTCTTTGTTCTGTCGCTTGCAGTTTCGTAATCCATGATCGTGTAAGTTTTTTATTATCAATATTATTAGAATGTTTTTATTTTACTTTTTTCCTCTTTCTCCATCAGTTCTTTTATCTTTTTTTCTTCCCAGCTTTTTCCTATTCCGAATACGTTTATTGCATGAAACGTAATTCCTATTCCCCAGCCCAGCATTGGCCATAAAAACCATAAGTATCCCGGAGCAGTCATAAGGTTCAGTATTGCCAGAAATGGAATCACAATACAGTAAGAAGTAAGATTTCCATAAAACTCTTTTAATTCTTTTACTCTTCTGGATGCCTTTCTGTAAGCGATCGTTTCTTTATTTGGTAAAATTTCCATAATGTTTTGTTTTTAAAGGTTAATTTGCTTTTTCTTGAGTCAAAGGTAGGTCAGGAAAAGGGCGCAAATCAATTTTATATTACCGAATGGTAGATTATGCTATCCGAATCGTAAAAACAGGTAATTAATAGATAAACGGGATCAGTTTCTTTGTACTTTTTCCGTATTCAAGATACTCATCACCGAACTGTTCTACCAAAGCCTGCTCTTCGATCTTAATCCTGTAGGCAAAAGCCAGAAACGGAGGTACAAAAGCAAAGATTAAAGACAGCCAGTTATTGAGATACAAACCCAAACCAAGAGAGGTCAGCAGAGAAAAAGCATAAGAAGGATGTCTCAGGTATTTATAGAACCCTTCCTTTTTGATTTTATGATCCTGTCTGATGGTAACATCTACTGTAAAGTATTTTCCCAGAGATCTGATGATCATGTATCTGAAAATAATTCCGGTAAGAATGAGAAGTTCCCCAAGATAAAGAATCCAGTTTCCGTCAACAATCGTAAAATGAGTGTTATAAGAGACGAATATTGAACTCATTATAGAAAAAGGAATGGCAAGCCATAGAATATTCAAGGTTGATTTGTCTTTGTTCTTTTGATCTTCTTTACCGGATTTCAACATATTTTTGTAAAGAAATTCAGTGACAAACCAGGCACCCATTGAAATGTAGAACAAAGTTGATAAAGTATTCATTTTTAATGAGTTTTTAAAGTTAAAGTGTTTTGACTAAAAATTTGTAATCCCCTTACTGATCTTTCTGTTTATCCATCAGTTCTTTAATCTTATGATCTTCCCATTTCCTGATAAAACCTGCACGAGGCAGAAAAACCGTAACAGCGTGTGCTGCAAGTCCTATTCCCCAGAAAGTGGCGGTAAAAAAGTTTTTAAACTGAAAATAACTTTCACCCGGTTTCAGGTTCATACAATTATAGACTACGATCATGACATTCACTGCGATATAAGCGAATAAATGCCCGTAAAAACCCCGTAATCTTTCTACCTGTCTTCTGGCACGCTGATATTCAATATCATTTTCGTCAAATCTTTCCATCGCTTTATTTTTTTTGTTTGTTCATAATTTCACGAATCTTCTTTTCCTGCCATGATTCTCCTACTCCAAACACCTGAAATGCATGGGAAGCAACCCCAATTCCCCAACCCAGTACCGGAAACCAGAACCAGTGTGTTCTGCTGCTTGTAAAAAGGTTGATAAAGATTAGAAAAGAACATACCGTACAATAAGAGATCAGGTTTTTATAAAATCCTTTGATTTCTTTTACTCTCTTCTGTGCTCTTTTGTAAGCTTCAGACTCACCTTCAGGTTCCGAGCTGGAAATATGAGGCTTAGCTAATAGCATCGGAAGTTTTACTTTAAAATGATCCTCTGACTTTTCTATAAATACATTTCGATCCGTAAGCAGAGAATAACGCTGTACAATATTCGATAGCCCAATTCCTGAGCTCTCTTTGATCTGTTCTCTTACCTGTAAATTATTTTCAATACAAAGTATGTTTCCGGCTGAAAAAATTCTTATAACCAAAGGTTTTGATGATGTAGCAAAATTATGTTTGATACAGTTTTCCAACAGCAGCTGTAAAGATAGCGGGACCACATATTTCTGGTAATCTTCCTGAGCAATATCAAAAGTAAAATCTACACTGTCTTCAAACCTTGTTTTCAAAAGATCACAGTAGGTTCTGGCAAATTCTATCTCATCTTCCACCGTTACCAGCTCTTTATCTTTCTGTTCAAGTACATAACGGTAAATCTTTGACATTGAAGCGGTAAACTTCTGAGCCTGGCGAGGATTTTCATCAATCAGTGAGCTTAGAACATTCAGAGAATTGAAAAGGAAATGAGGGTCCAGCTGGTTCTTTAAACTTTCAAATTGGGCATTTGCTGATTTCGCGATAAGCTTCTGCTCTACCACTTCTTTTCTGGAAGTCTTTTTAAGCTCTTCCATAAAGCCTTTTGCATGAAGGAAAGCAGAGATCAGAAGAGCAATATTGATCATGAACCAATTGGTTACGCCATATTTTGAAGAGAAAAATTCTTGTATAGTAGCTGTTTTCTGAATTACGACATAGTTCATATAATTACAGAAATAGACCAGAATAAAGTTTCCGATAATAATGGAAATGATACTTAATACGGCTCTCGTGCGGGTGGCTTCTGACCATGGGAATTTTCTGTTGAGAAATTCATTGATAAATCCGTTTCCAAATCCCAGCACAAAAGAATACATGGTTGAAAGAAGCAGCGTGATCAAAAAAGTACTGAATGTCTTTTCATCATTAAAAAACAAAAAGAAAAACAAAGTGGTTCCTAATGACGTCCAAAGTAATATTTTAAAGTATTTACGCTTCATGATCTGTTTTATTGACTCAAAATTAGTTTTTATTAAAGGTATCAAAAATTAATTTTTACCGAAGGGCAGATTTTCTTCCCTGAATGGTATAAAAAAACCTTCACGAATGAAGGTTTTTTTATTTGTAAAGTAGAGAAAGCACTATTTCGCTTTTTCTGCCTGAAGACTTAGGAAATAATCGGCTTCACCTCTTCCCCAGTTAGGATCTAAACCTGTTTTAGGTTTGTAGGTCTTAAATTTTGCCTGTGCATCTTTGAACATTTCCAATCCTTTGGTTTTACTTCCTCCGTATTGTTCTGGAGTAAAATAAACGTCTTCTGCTTTGATAAGGGCAATTCTTGGATTTGCCGGCTCTAATTTTTCTGCAGTATTAAGTTCTTCAGCAGCTCTGGCACCGTCTGTCATATACCGTTGTGCCGGATTTACCATCATTCTCAGGGAATAAGACATTTTTCTTAACAGGTGAATTTCTGCATTGTCTGCTCCGGCAAGATTCTGTGCCATTGACAGTTGTTTCTCAGCCTGATCTGCAATAGCATCCAGTTCCTGCATTTTTCCGTCTCTCATCAAGGTTCTTCCTTTCTGGATATAAGAAAATGCCGCATAGTATGCCGGAAGCCATTTTGTGCTTTCCTTGCTTCCAATTCTCTGGAAATCATTGGCCAGGGCCTGGAAATCTTCCGATGTTTTGCAGACTTCTATTCTTCCGATTTTTTCAGCCATTATTTTGTCATAACCTGCCTGTGCAAAAGCGGTTAAACTTACAAAAGCTAAAGCAAAGCTTAAAAGGTATTTTTTCATGATATCAAATTTTAAAAGTTAGTCTGTTTGTTTGTTCTAAGATATGTTTTTTATAAATTATTATTGATGGCATCATCCGTATTATCTACTCCGAAGCTTATAAATGCCCCAATGAACACAAAAGTATTGACTGGCGGAACGATGGCAGAACTTCTGGATCCATCTGCAGAGAAGTTATAGCCGTATACATTCTTTGATCCTAAAATATTGCTGACACTCAATACGAACACCGGAAAAGCTTTCGCATCTTTTTTACCGATATTGGGCAGATAATTGATACTGAAATTCAAAGCGTTATAATCTTTTAACCTTCCTTCCTTTCTTGGATAATTAATTGCTTTCCCATCCTCGAACGTAGAGACAATATCATAATAAGGACGTCCTTTGGCATAGGTATAAGATAAGTTTACCCCAAGCTTCCATTCCGGAATAAATCTTTTTGCCACTGCAGAAAGGGTATGTTCAGCGGCAAAACTTGGCTGCAGGCTTATCGGATAATTAAGAAAATCTCTTTTGGAATCCAGGTAGGAGTAGCTGATCCAGTAATCAATATTTTCAAATGTTTTTTTATTGTCTCTCCAGAAAAACTCCACTCCTTTTGCATATCCGTATCCATTATTGTTTAATGCGGATTGAGTCTGCTGATTTTGCTCTTTATCCTGATTAATATTAAATGTTTTAATCAGCTGATCATATTTTTTATAAAACGCTTCAAAACGTAATGTTCTCCCTTCCGAGGCTCTCTGAACCTGAAAAATATAATGCTGAGACTTCTGGAAACCAAGATTTGCAGGACCATTGATATATTTGCTTTCCGGATTCTGATAAAAGAGACCATACGCTAAGGAAGTGGTCCAGTCTTTTGCCAGACGATAAGCAATCGCAAAACGAGGGGCAATATTATTCTTTCCTAAAAAAGAAGAATGTTCTGCTCTTACTCCTATTTTCGCTGATAAGGCATTGCTGAATCCCAGATCTGTTTCAAGAAAAGCAGAAGAGATCAAATCTTTATAATGTTTCTGTACTGCTTCAAAATTCAGGTTTTCATCCGTATTATTCAACTCAAATCCTCCCCTCAGAGCACTGATTCTGTTGATCTTTCTTTCAAGAACTGCTTTAAAGTTCAAATAGTTCCCGTCCGTAAGAAGCTGGCTTCTGTTGGATTCAATATCATTGGTTTCTGTAGAAAAATGAAGATCAGATCTGTTGTAAGAGTAAGAACCTCCAACATTCAAAAGATATTTTCCAAATTTCTGTTTAAAAGACAGGTTATGGAATGTATTTTTACCGTTAAGCTTTACCAGGCTGAAATCATATTTAGGTTCAAGGCTTTCTGACCTTACCCCCATTTTATTGGAGTTGAACATCCCGTAATATTTGAAAAAGCCTCCTGATTTTGTTTTAAATCTGAAATTCAGGTCTCCGTTAAAACCTTGTGGCGCTTCAACAAAATCTGTATTAAAATTAAAAACTTTCTGCATCAGGCTTAAGAGTGAATATCCTGCTGTAGCGCCGTAGGAATAGTTTTTATTATCGGATAACTTCTGAAAGCCGGCATTCAGGAAAATAGGTGAAACGCCTAAACTGTAAGTGCTCTCATCCGGAAGATCAACACTTTCCAGCATCAAAGCTCCTGAAAGGGCCTGTCCGTACAATGCAGAATATCCGCCGCTTGAAAATATATTCCCTTTGAAGAGAGAGGTATTGAACTGATCTCTTCCTGCAATTCCCGGAACAGAATTTGAAAAATAATTGTTGATAAGACTTCCGTCCATAAAAATTTTAGATTCCGTACCTGTTCCCCCTCTGATAAAAAGACCTTCAGTCCCACCTACTTTCTGTACACCCGGAAGATAGGTTAAAGCCGAAGAAATCTGCCCGTCTGCTCCTGCTGTGGTATAAATATCAATTGGTGAAAGCAGCGCTGTTGCTCTTTTCTTATCACTTGCTTCAATGGAGCCTGCAGAAACCACTACTGCATCAATCTCGCTGATCTGTTCTTTAAGGTCAACATTCAAAGAAATTTCCTGATTTTCAATAGAAACTGTTCTTTCTATGTTTTCATATTTCGGATGGGTAAATGTTATTATATGATCTCCTTTTTCTGAAGTTTCAAAAGAAAAATTACCCTGTGCATCTGTGGTTGTTCCGTCATAGGTGTCTTTCAGAGTGACGTTTACTTCACTCACTCCTTTGTTTTTAAAGGAAACTTTTCCTGAGATCTTCACCTGCGAATATCCCATTATGGAAGCCATCAGGAAGATAAGAAGCAGTATGTTTTGTCTTTGAGTTTTCATTTTCATTGTTTTCTGGGTCAAAAATAGAATGAAAAATGCCTTCCGATAAAAAAATTGTTACCGAAAGGTATTCTTTTGCTACCGAATGGGAAATTAGTGAATCGGAATACAAAAATCTACGATCATCTTTCCTTCCGGATGATCTTTAAAATTGGAATGATAGATCTCGTAAGGAAAGGTTCTTCTGATTGTATAATTGTTTTCATTCATCCATAAAAACAAAGAAACCCAGCATTGCTCAAAGTCATCCAACGTAACTTCACCACTTCCAATAATGTATTTTCCTGCATCTAGGGTTTCAGCAAATACTTCGCCTTCATGCTGCTTCAGTTTTTCATCCAGAAGCATGCAGGCATGGATTCTGACCTTATCAAGAGGGGTAATCTTACAGCTGTCATGATAAACAGAAATCATTTTCACATTTTCTCTTGGAAAAAGATTCTTCTTAATCGACCAGTCTACTAATACATTGAAAGAAGGTTCTACGCTTGCAATTCCCAGGCTCATTACTGACGCCAGATTCATTTCCGGCATTTCTTTTACTTCGATTTTTAAATTCATATTGGTCCAATTTAACAGGTTTTCTATGTTGCAAATGTATTGGCTGAAAACCGTATCAATTTGTCCGTTCTTGCGATGTGTTTGTAAAACCCTGTGAAATTTTTCCGGCGCTGACCTACGGAATTCTGTAGGTGGTACGCCATAATGTTTCTTGAATGTCTTACAGAAAACTGAGTGGTTTGAAAATCCAAGATTCCAGTAGATATCTTTGATCTCCATATTTTTATACAGTGCCAGATAAAGAGCACTTTTTTCTATTTTCTTCCTGATAATGTAACTCTGAAGAGTTTCTCCGGTAACGAGCTTAAATATTCTGTGGAAATGAAAGGGCGAATAGGCACTTGCCTCTGAAACTTTCTCCAGAGACAAATCAGAATCTATATGATTATCAATGTATTGAATTGTTTTCACAATCCTTTTTTTATACTCTTCCAATTCAAAGTTGTTAGTTTACAAAGATATTTTTCCAGAGTGAAAATCTGTTGTCTGTTATTGCTATTATCAGGATAACAAACTCGTATTTAGGTTAGGATATCCCCTTCAAAATGTTTAAAAAGAGGGATTATTTTTTTAATTTCTGGATCTGAAGAAGCCATATAACTATGATAATCTTCATGAATAAAAATCTTTTTTATGAAGAATTTCTCATCTTCAATAATACACTCATCGTTGGCTATTTCAAAAGATTCTAAGGGAAGTATCATACCGGCTCCATGCGCTTTTATAACAGCTTCTTTTCTTGTCCAATAGGTGAAAAATCCATTCATTTCATCTTCAGCATCCTGAATTTCCTGAATTTCATTGGGAGTCATCTGAAATGTAAAATCATGGTAGCTGATCTTCGGGTCATTGTATTCTATATCTATTCCCAAAGGATATTCTGCAATGGCACAGACTACAAGCTCCTTGGAATGCGATATATTAAAATGAAGGTTATGTCCTTTCAAATAAGGTTTTTTATTGGGAAGAACCCCAATCTCCACATCCGGAATGTTATAATAAGTTCTTAATCCGTGCCGTAAAAGTACTTTTCCCAGTAAAGAAAGCTGTGCATCCTGCCATCTTTTGTACCTTAGAATATCTCTTTTAATTTCCTCAGAAAAAACAGGCAGATACCTATTAAGGAGGGACTGATGTCTTTCTTCGCTAATGAATGCATACAGAATAATCATTTTCTATTTTTTCTTTGATGTGGATAATTACTTTCACGTTAAAAATAAGCTTTTTTTCGTCCCTTTGTAAAGCAATTCACCTTCTGGTCAAAGTTGCAGAACCTGAGGCTGAAACCTATTGAATTTTGGCTGTACTGCGCAATATCTTTTTAAAAAAGACTGGAATCATAAAGCGCTTTGGAAAATCTTTTATAATTTTAGGAGTAAAATCACTATAAATCATTTAAAAAATGAAAGTACAAACATTAGTATTATTGGCAGGATTTGCATTTTTAGCAACTTCATGCGGAACAACAAAAACGTATTCTGTAAATGCCAAAAGCGGAACACAAACAGGAGGAACAGCGAAATTTACCCAGAACGGAAGTGAGGTAACCATGAAGCTGGATATCACCAACCTTACTCCTGGAATACATGCAGTACACATTCATGAAAAAGGAGACTGCTCTGCAGCAGACGGAACTTCTACCGGAGGCCACTGGAATCCTTCGAAGAATGATCATGGTAAATGGGGTGCTGAACATTTCCACATGGGAGATATAGGAAACCTGGTTGCTGATCAGAACGGAACTGCAACATTGACTTTCAAGACAGACAAATGGTGCCTGGGTTGTACGGATGAGTCTAAAAACATTATCGGAAAAGGTCTTATTGTACACGCAGCAGCAGATGATTTCCATACTCAGCCTACCGGAAATGCAGGAGGAAGAGTGGGATGTGTAGAAATTAAATAATCTACTTTATTCAATAAAAAAACCGCTAACCAAAAAGATTAGCGGTTTTTTTATGTTTAGGATTTAGCTCCCATCTCTGATACAATATTCATTGCTTCCTGCAGGTAAAGATCTTTTTTCAGATTCTTAATCCACATTTCAGATTTTTTCTTGAAAGCCTCATCTTTTTTCTCTCTTTCAACTTCACTTGGATACATGGTGAACTGAAGTCCATTCTCAAATTTTGTCAAAGCTTTGAACTTTTCAATCTGAGATTTTCTGTTCTTCATCAGCTCATTAAACTTAGTGATATTCAAAGTGATATTTTCTTCTTTATCAAGTTTTTCTCTCCACTGAGCAGACTCTAATAACAACTGATAATTGCTGTTTTTAGCCATTCTGTCGGCGCTTGCTTTTTCCAATGCCTGAATGTTGAAATAGTTCAGTTTCTGGAATTTCGTAGGTGGAATCTTGTCCCATGCCAATGCATAGTCATCGTATCGCTCTCCTACTTCGGCATAAGTAAAGAAGTCTTTCATCTGGATATCAGAAACGATCCCTTTTCTCTGTGTAGATTCTCCGGTAATTCTGTAGAACTTCTGGATAGTCAGTTTTAAAGATCCGAAATCATCTTCTGTATTCAGGAATCTGTTCAGATCCACAAAAGTCTGAACGGTTCCTTTTCCGAAAGACTGCGGAGACCCGATAATCATTGCTCTTCCGTTATCCTGCATTACTCCTGCAAGGATTTCTGAAGCTGAAGCTGAAAGCTCGTTTTGCATGATTACCAATGGACCAGTCCAGATCGGAGTTTCATTTTTATTCTTAAGAGTCTGTATTTTCCCGTTTCCGTCTTTCACCTGAACGTAAGGTCCGGCTTCCATGAAAAGTCCCATAATATCCCCTACTTCAGTTAAAGAACCACCCCCGTTATTTCTAAGGTCAAGAATGATTCCCTGGATATTCTGTTCTTTCAGTTTAATGATCTCATTTTTGATGTCATCAGAAGCATTTCTTCCTTTAGCATTTTCAAAATCAGCATTAAAGCTTGGAAGGTTGATAAAACCATATTTCTTACCATTTGGAGTATTCACTACAATACTTCTTGCGAAAGTATCTTCTATAGCTACTTCCTCACGGATCATTGTTACATCTTTGATGGTCCCGTCTTTTTTCTGAACCGTCAGTGTCACCGGAGTACCTTTTTCACCTCTGATCAAACGTACTGCTTCATCAGAAAGCATTCCTACTACATTTACGGCATCTTCCTTCGGTTTAGATCTTACTTTCAGGATTTTATCACCCTCAGAAAGCTGTTTCGACTTCCACGCCGGTGCACCAATGGTAAGAGCTCCTAAGTAAAGGTTCCCTTTTTTCTCCTGGATCAAGGCCCCGATACCGATTACTTTTCCTGTAAACTGAGTATCAAAATCTTCTTTATCTTTTGGAGAATAATAGTTGGTATGTGGATCAAATACTTCTGTATAAGCATTCATATACACGGTAAACCAATCCATTTTCTTTCTTTTTTTGAATCGCGTAAAGGTATCTTTTACAAGGTCTTTTACTTCGTCAGTCGCTTTTTTGATCTTTTCGTCCTGGGTAAGAGGCTTAAACTTGATGGTATCTTTCAGCTTATACTTCTGAACAGAGTCTTTCTTTTCTTTCTGAGCCTCTTCTTTGCTGTTCATTGACTCTACTTCCTGAAGGATATTGTACTTGATGAATTTTTTCCATTCATTATACTGTTCCTGCTTGTTGGCAGGTACCTTTTTCAGTTTCGGCTCAAGAGTAAGCGTTTCATCTTCCTGAAGATTAATCGGTTTGCTGAAAATATCCTGTGTTATCTTATCGATTTCATCCACTCTCTGGTATAGTCTGTCAATCGTAAGCTTATAGAATGTAAGATCACCCTGACCGATATAATCATCAAGCTTGGTCTCATGCTTGCTGAATTCATCCATATCAGATTGCAGGAAATATCTTTTAGCAGGATCTACCAATTCGAAATAATGCTTATAAACGTCCTTCGAATAGGCATCATTGATAGTCTTGGGGCTATAATGCAGATAAGAAAGTGTGTTCTTTACGCTCACCATAATCGTCTGCATCTTTTCATCGTCATTCTTTGGCGAGTTGAAACAAAACATTAGACTGGTTAATGGAATAAGAAGTAAAAATTTATTCAGTTTGAAATTTTTCCACATAAACTGTCTTTATTTATTAATTTTTTTAAAATAAGTATAATAATTAGTAGCAGTAAGTTTGGTACTGTTACAAATGATCAAATTTAATACCTTATTTGCAATTATCAGATAGTTTTAACCATTTTTATTAAATAGACTTACAAATAATAATAACAGTGTTAGCCATTTCCGATTATCAGGCAGTTTACCTCCGGAATGAAATAATTATCTTTCTGTTTTCAAGATATAGACTCAGTATTTATTTTTCATTAAAAACTAAAAACAGGTACCACAAAAAACAATTTTTAGCCATAAAGGCATAAAATATGCAGAGAATTAAACATACAAATTCAAAATATTAAGTCATGAAAAGTTTATTATGGTTAGTAGCAGTCATCTGCATCGTTGTTTGGCTATTGGGAATGTTAGGAATTGTTCCTGGAATGAGCACGGGGTATTTAATCCACGTTTTACTGGTCATTGCCATTATAGTTATTCTTTATAATATCATTTCCGGCAGAAAACCTCTCGACTAGTTTATTATTTTGTAAAAACCACTTAAAATTAAAACAACCATCAGGCTTAACAGATGCTCTTTAGCAAAGTTGCAATATATTTTGTCTTGAAAAGCATCTGTAAGTACTGTGGCTACTTTTATTGTCAAAAAAACCAGAATAATATCAAGTATTAATTTTGCTTTATTTTAAGTTTAATTTTTGCACCTTACCCTCTTTCCTTTCCCTGCATCCTGCCTCATTCCAGAGGCAAAACAAGAAAATCTCAATTTCGATTTCGCAACACTCAATAATAAATCTGCTGTTTTATTACGTCTTATTTTTACCTACATTTGATGGGTTGAAAATTTATTTGTTCTATTCTGAAATGAACAAATTCACTCTATTTGAATAAAAATATTAAAGATAATTTATGGAAAGACCACTTATTCTGGTTACTAATGATGATGGAATTACAGCTCCTGGTATCAGAAATCTTATCAGTTTTATGAATGAAATCGGAGAAGTAGTTGTTGTAGCACCCAACTCTCCTCAAAGTGGAAAAGGCCACGCTATTACCATTAATTCTACCCTAAGCTACGAAGAAGTTACCCTGGATGGCCCGCAGACAGATTTTTCATGCAGCGGAACTCCAGTAGACTGTGTAAAAATGGCTCTTGATAAAATTCTGAAAAGAAGACCTGATATTGTAGTTTCAGGAATCAATCACGGAGCAAATTCTTCTATTAATGTGATCTATTCGGGAACAATGTCAGCTGCTGTAGAAGCGGGTGTAGAAGGAATTCCTGCGATTGGGTTCTCATTACTGGATTTCAGCTGGGAAGCTGATTTTACCCAGGCTAAGGAATTTATTCAGAATATCGTAAGAAGAACTCTGGAAAATCCAATGCCTAGAGGAATTGTATTGAACGTAAATATTCCTAAACTTCCTGCTGAGGAAATAAAAGGGGTAAAAGTATGTAAACAGGCTCACGCAAAATGGGAAGAAAGCTTTGACGAAAGAATAAACCCTCACGGTAAAAAATATTACTGGCTGACCGGTTATTTTAACAATATGGATGATTCTGAAGATGCTGATGAAACCGCATTGGCAAACGGATATATTTCTATTGTTCCGGTAAAGTTTGACCTTACAGCATACGAATACATGAAAACACTGGAGGAAGTAATGACTTTTGAAAATGTAAAAGAAGTAAAATAACCGAAGAGATAATAAAAGCGTGAAATCAGATTTCACGCTTTTCTTTTATAGTGTTAAAATAATACTTTATCTTCTTTTCTGAGCTCTTCCAGATAAGCCTTCTTTTCATCCCTGTAAAAAAGGTTCATCGTTTCAAAAGGGATTAACTTCAGGTCTTTATTGACAATATGTACGCACGATTTCTTCACTGCCCTTACATCAAAATCATGAGCATCCATAAAGTTCATGATAATTATTCTGAAAAGGTTATCATAGTCAAGATCCGGAGCACATACTTCCGGCAGACAACACAGTAGCTGATTGACCTTAGGCTGAACTTTATCTACGGAAATGCCGGTGCTGAAAATATCCAGCAGCTGCATGTGCAATCCCTTATCCTGTTCGTAAACAATGGTATTCCTTGATTCATTATTCAGAAGATCTGCAGGATTGATATACCGGGTTAAAGGAATCGTTTCGTCCTGAAGTTTTAAGATATATCCCATAGCCAGAGCATCCGGATTGCACGGAACAGGAATAATATCATCAGAATTTAATAAAGGAAACTGATTGATAATTTCCTGTCTTACCTCAGTTAAGGTAATTTTTTCATGAGCAGAGTCTTCCCTGTTTCTGCCGGCAATTTCAACAGGCTGGAAGGTAATTCCTCTTACACATTTCTGTTTCAGGGCAAATTCTATTATTTTTCCTATTTCATCAATATTTTTATCTTTTTGAAGGACAATAACCAATGTAGTTGAAAGATTAAGCTCATTGAGTTTTTCCAGTGCCTTCATTCTGACTGCAGTAAGATCCTTCCCTCTGAAATCTTCCAGGACTTCAGGTTTAAATGAATCAAACTGAAGGTAAATTTCAAACTCAGGAGCATACGTCGCCAATTTTTCAGCAAATCCCGGATCATTGGCTATTCTGATTCCGTTGGTATTCAGCATCAGATGTTTGATCGGTTTTGATTTGGCAATATCCATAATTTTGAAAAACTCTGGATGAATTGTAGGTTCTCCTCCACTGATCTGCACCACGTCCGGTTCCCCTTCATTTTTTACGATAACATCAAACATAGCCTCAATTTCTTCCAGGCTTCTGTGGCTTCCATAATGAGGTGAGGACATCGCATAACAGGTTGGACAGGTCAGGTTACAACGATCTGTAACTTCTACGATAGAAAGACAGCTGTGCTGTTCATGATCTACACACAGTCCACAATCATAGGGACAGCCATATTCCACATCGGTTCCGAAATGAAGGGGCATTTCAGAGGCTTTATTATAGTTTCTTATATTTTTATAATAATGTACATCAGAAGCTATTTTTGTTTTGAAAAAACCATGATCCGGGCATCTTTTGGTCATAAAAACAGTTTCACCCTCAATAATGATTTTGGCTCCTACCCTTTTAAGGCATTCCGGGCAAAGACTGATGGTATAATCGTAATAGGTATAATTTCTTACTGGCATAGCAAAATTTTTAAAGTCCCCCGCAAATATAACCGCTGATCAATCCACAGATCAGAAGAGATATAAGCATTGTTTGAATAAATTGTTTCTTGGTAAATTTCCGGTCTCCCTTTCTTTCGTAAATAAGTTTTGTTATAACAGTGACAATAAGGGAAATAACCAATGCAACCAAAATAATTGCACCGACAATAATTACGACTAAACCTGCCAGATTGCCGACTTCTAAAATAGTTAACGTTTTCATCTTGAATATTTTAAATATAAAGACCTGGTATTTTTGATTTTATAAATGTAGTAAATAATTACGCAGATACAGATCATTTGAATGGTCCCCATATTTCCAATGATTTCTGCTCTTGGTTTTATAAAATCTAAAAAGAATCTGAATGTAAAATAGCTGAGCATAAACAGCTGAAAAATATAACCGGAAGGATATTTCTTATGATTTTGAATATACTTTAATCCTATCCAAAGAAAAATTAAAAACCCTATTTCATATAAAGCAACAGGATGCCTGAGATATTGATCCCCCAGATGCATTCCAAACACAGAATCAGTAGGAATGCCATATGTTTCTTCACCAATACCGGTAAGAAAACACCCTATTCTGCCTATAATCATAGCCAGTATCAGAGGAAAAACAATAAGATCTCCTGTACTTTCTTTATGGCGTACTATCTTTTTTGCCAGCTCTACTCCCAATAGCCCAAAAGCCAGCCCTCCTATAATGGTGTTGTTTGACCAGAACTTTCTGATAGAAAAATTGTCAAATAATGCATAAGGATTTTCAAGGTTGCCAATCAGCTTGGAACCTATCAAAGCTCCGGCAGTAGCACCTATTAAAACCGCCGCAGAAGTATTGAAAGAAAGTTTTTCCTTAGACTTACGTTTCAGATAAAAATAATATCTCATACCCAAAAACATTCCGCAAGCCTCAAAAAGTGGATGCGCAAGGATTGTTTTACCGAAAATATGAAATGTTACAGGAAAATCCATTCTTTCAAAAATACACTATTTCATATTATTCACTACCTTTATTCTGACAAATAATTACAAAATGCGTATAGAATATGACATAAAACTGGGGTTCAAGGATGTAATGTTCCGCCCTAAGCGTTCTACTTTAAAATCTCGTTCAGAGGTTGATTTACAAAGAGAATTTACTTTTAAACATACTAAGAAAAAATGGACAGGTGTTCCCGTAATTGCCGCCAATATGGATACTGTAGGAACTTTTGAAATGGCTGTAGAGCTGGCAAAAGAAAAGATTATTACAGCGATTCACAAACATTATACCCCTGAACAATGGGATCAGTTTCTTCAGAGCCAGCCGGAAAGCATTCATCAATATATTGCTTTAAGCACTGGAACGGGAAAAGCTGATGAAGAAAAAATAAGACTGATCCTTGAAAAGCATCCAAAAATTGAGTTTCTCTGCATTGATGTAGCCAATGGCTATTCTGAGCATTTCGTTGGATTTGTGAAGAAAGCAAGGGCTAATTTTCCGGATAAAATCATTATCGCCGGAAATGTCGTTACCGGAGAAATGGTAGAAGAGCTTCTTCTTGTAGGTGCCGATATCATAAAGGTAGGAATTGGCCCTGGATCAGTTTGTACTACCAGAGTAAAAACAGGAGTAGGATATCCTCAGCTTTCTGCTATTATTGAATGTGCTGATGCTGCCCACGGGCTAGGTGGGCATATTATCGCTGATGGTGGCTGTAAGGTTCCCGGTGATGTTGCAAAGGCCTTTGGAGGAGGTGCAGATTTCGTAATGCTGGGCGGAATGTTTGCCGGTCATGATGAAAGTGGCGGAGAAATAATTGAAGAAAATGGTAAAAAATACCGCCTTTTCTATGGAATGAGTTCCAAAACTGCAATGGATAAGCATTCCGGAGGTGTAGCAGAATATCGTTCCTCTGAAGGCAAAACTGTGAAAGCCGCGTATAAAGGTCCTGTAGCAGACACCGTAAAAGATATTTTGGGAGGTGTACGGTCTACCTGTACTTATGTAGGCGCTTCAAAGCTTAAGGAGCTTTCCAAGAGAACCACTTTTATCCGGGTTCAGGAACAGGAAAATCAGGTTTTTAAAGACTAGAAATAAAACAAAAGGCTTTAGAATTATTATCTAAAGCCTTTTTTATTCTTTTGTTCTGATGTATTTTTTATTAAAATATTTTTGTAGCTGGTCATTTACATAGGTTTCCTGCTCCTTTACTGAAGCCATTTCATCTATATATAAAATTCTCGGAACCTCTTTTATTTTATGTACTGTAACAGAGTCCTGAGAAGAGTTTTTGATGATATCGATTCTTTCATTCATCTCTCTTTCATATTCCTTAAGATCTGTGCTCAGAAGTTCCATGACTATATTTTCGCCATTAAAATCAATATTAAAATAAGAATACTTTTCCGGAAAAATTTTAAGTTCAGGAAGAAACACAATCAGAAGAGAAACCCACCAGAACTTTTTAATTTTTTCAAATTTAAAGTATAACAACAGTGAAAAAGTAAGCAGAAAATAAAAGAGTATACTTTCAAACTGTCTTGCAATAGAGGTGAGAATATAGCTCGTAAATAACAAAGGAATCAGTGAGACAGACCAAAATAAAACCGCTTTTTTCAATGTTATCTTAGCAGTGATCTCTTTGAGTTCTTCTTCAAAAACTTTAATAAATAATGGAAGTACTGCAATAACTTTTAATCCTACATAAGCCGTATCAGCACCAAAAAGAGCAATTCTTTTCAGCCATTTTACCATTCCTCTTTCCACCTCTCCCATTCTGTTGAAGTTTCCAGGTGCAAGAAAACATACAAGTAAAAATATTGTTCCTAACAGTACCAGCAACAAGTTTTCTTTATCACGCTTCTGATAATAATTGACTAACAGAAGACCTTCAAGAATCAATGCCAGAATTTCATTAGATCCCATCAGAATGATGATAAACAAAGCTGAAAGGTAAAACCATATTTTCCGGTGTGTTTTCTCATTTTTTTTGAAAAAATAGAGTAAAATCCCGGATAAAATAACAGGAACGAAATAAATATTGGACCCTGTGATCCAGAAGTAATGCTCTGGTAAACTTACAAGAAGTACTGTATAAAAGAAAAACAGAAGAAATCCTTTTTTGAGGGATTCTATCAGAGAATAGCTGAAATATTCTTTAAAGTTTAATGTAGAAACTCCGATAAAAGAGAGCATTAAGAAGACAGGATATATTTTCGGGAGAATATGGTTACTGTCGTAAAAGACAGGATTAAACATATTAATTGAGTATCCGAAATATCTCCCTCCCCAATTTGTATAGGTATCTATAAAACTCTGCAGTAATCCTGCTTTTCTGGTCGTATAGGACCAGAAATAATCATCGGTCTGGTATACATTAAAAAAACTGATGTATGCCAGACCGATGAGTAGTAATATCGACAAGAATAATATTATATTCTGTACCTTTTTCATTTTCTAAGTTAACATTCCACCGTCAACGTTTAACGTTTGTCCGGTAATGTAAGCTGACATTTCGCTGCCTAAGAATACACATGCGTTCGCGATATCTGCAGGCTGTCCTCCTCTTTTCATCGGAATTTCTTCTCTCCATCCCTGAACTGTTTTTTCGTCCAGAACAGCAGTCATTTCAGTTTCAATGAATCCCGGAGCAATAGCATTACATCTGATATTTCTTGATCCTAATTCCAGTGCCACAGATTTTGTAAACCCTATCACTCCTGCTTTAGAAGCTGCATAGTTGGCCTGTCCGGCATTTCCTTTCACTCCTACTACAGAAGTCATATTGATGATAGATCCTGATCTTGCCTTCATCATCGGCTTGATTACCGCTTTCGTAAGGTTAAAAACTGAATCTAAGTTTACTTTGATTACTTTATCCCAATCTTCTTTGGACATTCTCAATAACAGGTTATCTTTTGTAATTCCTGCATTGTTTATTAAAATATCAATCTGCCCGAACTCTGCCATCACATCTTCCACCAATTTCTGAGCTGCATCATAATCTGATGCGTCAGACTGATATCCTTTAATTTGGGTTACAGAACTTAAAGCTGCTTCTAATTCTTTTGCTTTGTCTACAGAGCCGGCGTAGGTAAATGCTACTTTTGCTCCCTGCTGAGCAAACATTTCAGCGATACCCTTACCGATTCCTCTTGTAGCTCCGGTAATTAGTGCTACTTTTCCTTCTAATATTTTCATATCTATTGACAATTATTTTTCTTTTAACTCATTCAGCTTGTGACGGCTGACTCTTATAATTTCTACAATTCCTATCCGGAATTAAACGGTTTGCAAAGATATTATAAATTGTTATTCAAGCCATTGAATTTGTTAAAATACTGGATTATTTTGGATTTTTATTACAGCTGAACATAATTATTTTTAAATCTTGTAAAATAAATAAAGTCCGTTTTTTTGCTTCTATCCAGCTTCAGTACTTCTTTCTGCCAGAAATATTTATCATAAATAATCTCCTTCAAAGGCTCATTCTGAAAGTTTGAAACTCCAAATTTTCCTTCCTTTTTTACTACAATTTCGTTCTCAGCATTCCCGAATGTGATGATATCTTCGTAAATAAAGGGAACAATTTCTGTTCCTTTTCCATCCAGAATGCCATAGAGATTGCCTGTATTTTTACACACCAAAGGTTTTGAATACTGATTAAGCGGATTAAAATATTCAACATCTTCATTTCTGATTTCGCTGATATTCTTCAACTCTGCCGTTGAGCCATCTTTTACAGAAAACCTATAGTAACGATCCTGTTTTCCAATAATAAGATTGTCCGGGTAAAAACCTAAAATCTGTACGCCTTCTCCAACAATATTTTTAAGATCCTCATCCAGAAATTGTTGTTCATTTCCTTTTTTTAGGTAGATGAAGTCTTTTCCGGAAATGGTAAAAGCTTTGATAAAATCGTATTCCAGAGGGAAAATGACATTCCCTTCCAGATCAACAATTCCGGATTTTTTTACTTTATCATTATAAACACTGAAAAAATTATTCAATAAAGGATTTAGATATTTAAAGTTCTGAGAATACAGCTTCTTATCTTTTTTATTGAAAACCGTTGTTTTTCCATTTTTTATAAGATAGATATATTCCTTTCTGCCAAAGTATTCCGGTGTAATATCATTAAAGATTTCCTCAGCAAGTATATTTTCTCCGGTGTCAATCAAACCGTATTTTCCTGTACTTTTATTTCTGGTAATCAGATAAGGATACGCATTGATATCTACCACCTGTTTTGAAAATTTATGCAGGGTCTGACCATTATTTCCTATGATTTCACTCTCATTTTCTTCATTAATGATCAATGCTTTACCCTCTTCAAAGTTGTAATCTTCTTTAAATTCCCGGCTGCTGAGCTGCTTTCCGTTAAGGTCATACAGAAACCATTTTTTATCTTTTAAAACAAAGAATCTATCCTTTCCTGAAAATCGGATCTTTTCAGCATAAGGAATAATTTCCTTGCCGTTATAATCGTAGACGGCTTCTTTGTCTTGTTTTGAAGAAATAATGCGGTCTTTGCTCCACCAGGGTGTATTGAATTCCTGATCATCCAAAACAATGAATTCCTTGCCTTTTTCGTCAATAATAGCTGATTTTCTATTGTTTCCGTCTTCAGAATAAAGAATAAATCTGTTTTTAAAAATGTGTAAAATTCCGCCTCTGTAGGGAGATTCAAAGGTAATGGTCCCTAAAGAATCTACTATTGCCTGCTTTTTAGATCCGGGATCGTAAGCCGTTCCATATCCGTCCGAATAGGAATTCACCTCCTTCCCTGTCTTTTTCGACAGGATCACTTTCATATATTGGTTAGTCTGTGCTGTACAGACTACAGAACACAATACAAAGACTAATTTTTTCAAGAAAAATTAAATAGAATTGTTGACAATAAGAACGATCTCCCCTTTTAAAGTTTTACTTTTGGAAAATTCAATTAATTCATTGATTGTTCCCCGTTTGGTTTCCTCAAATTTTTTAGAGATCTCACGGCTTAAGCTTACTTTGGTTTCTTCTCCGAAGAATTCTTTTACCTGCTCCAGAGTCGTATTGATTTTATGGGGACTTTCGTAAAGAACGATGGTCTTTTTTTCTTCCGCAAGCTGCTTTAGTTTCGTTTGTCTTCCTTTTTTCTGCGGTAAAAAACCAGCGAATAAAAATTCATTGTTGGGAAGACCGGAAACCACAAGTGCAGGAATGAGAGCCGTTGCTCCGGGAAGACAGATCATATCAATATTATTGTCTGCTCCTGCTTTTGCCAGCAAATATCCCGGATCCGAAATACCGGGTGTTCCTGCATCGGTAATAATAGCGATATTCTGACCGTTTTTAAGGTCTGTGATCACTTTCTCTGTTGCCTGGTGTTCATTATGTAAATGATAAGATTTTAAAGGCTTCGAGATTTCAAAATGTTTTAAAAGTATTCCGGAAGTCCTTGTGTCTTCACATAAAATATAATCAACTTCTTTAAGGACATTTACCGCCCTGAAAGTCATATCTTCCAGATTCCCAACGGGTGTGGGAACAAAATATAAGATTCCGCTCAAAATTATAAGAATTTATTTTCTACCAATATCCAAAGTCTCTGAGCATATTCATCCACTTTATTCCATTTTCTTTCGTAATACTGATCACTCAGATATTCTTTGGCTTCTTCCAGTGTTTTGAACTGGTTCAGCTGAAATACCGTATCATTCAGATCGGTCTGACTTCCTTCAAAGAGCATTTTTGAGAAAGCAATTCTGTCATTCAGATCCAGCTTAAATTCCGGTTTCTGTTTGTCTGCTTCCATAAAGTTGGTAGGAATATTAGACTTCAGAATACTTCCGCTATCTTCTTTTTCCGCTACAGTCTCTTTTTCGTTAGGAAATTCTCTTTCCAAAGGATCGTCATCAAAAAGTGACTGAACGGCCTTCAATCCTTTGATATTGGATAATTTTATTTTTTTCTCCTGATGATAGGCTTCTAAATTTTCAAAGCTTTCATCAGAAGGATGTTTTTCTGTTTCTTCGGCAGCAGGTTTATCGATCTCAACGATTTTTCTTCTGTCATAGACTTCAGCCAGGATGCTTTCCTCCTTTGTCTCTTCTACTGAATGATCATTTTTAATCTCACTCAGAATATTTTCCACGTTAGAAGTTTCAGTGGCCATTTCTCCCTGCTCAATCGAAACATTGGAAGCCACAAACTGCTCCTCGTTTTCTTCGATCAGTATTTCATCTTCCAGAGTTTCTGTATCAAAAATACTTGGAATAATTTCCGTCACAGGAACTTTAGCATCATTTACCTCGACAAAATCAGTTTCTTTTTTTGATTCCTGTTCAGCGTTTTCCTCTTCCTGGTCATCCATTTCATTCAATTGGTTGTTGAAAACGGCTTCTTCCTCCGTTACTTCATGATGAAACAGATCTTCATTAAGATCTTCATCAGAATCCGGGATAGAATCTGCAAGAATTTTTTCTTCATCTACAAAGCTCAGAACAGCTCTCTGCTCTTCTGAAATTTCATTTTCATCAATTTCGTTTAACTGATTATTGAAAACCGCTTCTTCTTCCAAAGTTTCATGGTCAGAAGCCTGTTCCTGAGTATTTTCCGGTGCTTTTTCTTCGTAACCTTCTTCTACAAAGTTTACCATATTTTCATGGAATTCATTTTCAACAATTTCATTCAACTGGTTATTGAAAACGGCTTCCTCTTCTTCAGAACCGGTTGAGAAAATTTCATTCTCATCAATTTCGTTCAGCTCATTATTAAAGATGGCTTCCTCTTCTGTTACCTCATTTCCCTTATCATAATGTTCCGTTTCTCCGGATACAAAAGAGAGGTGCTGATGGTCCGGATTCTGCCCCGGTTGATCTGTCACGAAATATTCAATATTCTTTTCCAGCAGTTTCAAAAAAGAAATCCTGTTAGCAAGCTCATCTACAAGATCTTGCTTGGAAAGTAATTCGTCTACGTTGTTTATTTTGTCCAGATTATCAATGATATTCATGGATTCAAAAAAAATCTTTTCCTTTAGATCTTGGATATTCTGCATAATAAGATTCTTATTAAAATTGCTTACTTTTGATGTTAAAAATATACGGCTAATTTAACAAATGTTTTTAGAAAATACAATTAATCATTCCAAACAAAGTGGTTGGATGGAAGTGATTTGTGGCTCTATGTTTTCGGGTAAAACCGAGGAACTGATCCGCAGACTACGAAGAGCGGAAATGGCAGGACAGAATGTGGAAATTTTTAAACCAAAAATGGATATACGATATTCTGAAGAGGATGTAGTATCTCATAATCAGAATAAAATCCGCAGTACAGCAGTAGAAAATCCTAATGAGATTCTTCTGTTGGCTTCTAATTGTGATGTAGTAGCCATTGATGAAGCTCAGTTTTTTGATGAAAGTATTGTTGATGTTGCCAACCAGCTTGCCAATAGCGGGATCAGAGTGGTCATTGCAGGATTGGATATGGACTTTTTGGGCCGTCCGTTCGGGCCAATGCCCAATTTGATGGCCACTGCCGAGTATGTCACAAAGGTGCATGCTATTTGTAAGAGAACAGGTAATCTCGCCAACTATTCTATGAGAACTTCCCAGGGAGATAATCTGGTAGAATTGGGAGAAACTGAAAGCTATGAAGCAGTAAGCCGCCGTGTGTTTATTGACGAAGTACTTTTAAAAAGAAAATAAGGGTTAAAATATACCCGCCATAAATTGATTCACTCAATAAAAAAATAAAAAAACGGAAAGCAATAGGGTAAAATCCGGAAAAAAGGAGCAGTTCCAATAACCGGTTCATACTTTGCAGTTTCGCTAAAAAATAAAGCAGAAAGGGCACCAATGAATTATACAGTACAACACATTGCAGAGATCACCAATGCACAGATCATTGGAGACGGAAATTTATTGATCAAAAATATAGCCTATGACAGCAGGATTATTTATTCTACTAAGAATACAGCCTTTATCGCGATCAATACACATAAAAATTCCGGTGAAAAATTTATTGATTCTGCAATAGACAGGGGAATTAATGTTATTATTTCTGAACATCATTATCCGGAGTTTGAAAATATAACCTGGATTATTGTTGAAAATTCCGTGGAGTTTCTTCAAAAATTAGCAAAGTATCATTTCGAAAATTCTCACTTGCAATCTATCGGAATTACAGGAAGTAATGGTAAAACTATTTTAAAAGAATGGTTGTATCAATGTCTGTGGAATGAATTTCCTACTGTAAAAAGTCCTAAAAGTTTTAATTCTCAGATCGGCCTTCCCTTATCTCTTCTTCAGATTAACAGTTCTTATAAGCTGGGAATTTTTGAAGTTGGAATTTCAAAACCACATGAGATGGAAAAACTTGAAGACATGTTCCATCCTCAGATCGGATTACTCACTCACATCGGGACCGCTCATGCTGCCAACTTTTCTTCCGAAGAGCAACTTATTGATGAAAAGATCAGTCTTTTCAAAAATTCTGAAGTGATCATTTATAATGGTGACAATTCTTTGGTTGAACAAAAAATTAAAAATTTATATTCTGATAAAAAATTAATTTCATACGGATTCAAAAAAGAGAACCAGGTTTTCATCAAAAGCAATATTTCCAAAGATGACAACATTATTGTTGATTATTTTGGTGAAGAAATCAGTTTTCCGGCCCATCAGAGAGACGAAGCGACATTAACCAATGCTATGGCGCTTATCACGGTCCTCAAGGAACTAAATATCGAAAATAAAAAGATCGTTGAAAAAATCAACCTTTTAAAAGCCGTTGAAATGAGGCTTGAAGCAATTGAAGGAATTAAAGGTAATATTGTCATCAATGATTCTTTTAATCTTGACCTCGATTCTTTAAAGACTGCCCTCCAGTTTTTGAATGAATATAATAAATCTAAAAAATCGCTGGTCTTAACTGATATTGTTGGGGTGAGTACCAATGCAAAAGAATTATATGAAGAAGTTTCTGAACTGGTGAATGAGCAGCATTTTGATTCTGTTTTCTTAATCGGCGATGAAATATCAAACTTTAGTGAATTATTTAAAGCTAAAACATATACTTTTATTGACACTAAAGAGTTGATTGAAAGTAAGCACCTTACTGAAATAGAAAATCAGATTATCCTGCTGAAGGGAGCCAGAAAATTTGAGATTGAAAGGCTTAAAGATATTCTTGAACTCAGAAAACATGATACGGTACTGGAAGTAAATCTTAATGCGATTCTTCATAATATCAACTATCATAAATCACTGTTGAAACCAGGAACCAAAATGATGGCAATGGTAAAAGCCAATGCTTACGGATTGGGAAGTTATGAAGTATCAGAATTTCTTCAGCATCATCATATAGATTATCTGGGTGTGGCCTATGTTGATGAAGGGGTTGAACTTCGTAAGAAAGGGATCACCACTCCTATTATCGTAATGAATCCTGAGCAGCACAGTTATCAGACTATTATAGAATACAACCTTGAGCCGGAAATTTACAGTTTCAGAGTATTGGAACTATTCTATGAAGCAGTTCAGAAGTCAGGTTATGATAAAAAATATCCGATTCATATCAAGCTGGAGACCGGAATGCACCGTCTTGGTTTTAAAGATTTTGAACTGGATCAGTTAAGCGAAACTTTAAGTCAGAAAAATCTGAAAGTTCAGAGCATGTTCAGTCATTTATCATCTTCTGATATGCCTGAAGAAAAAGAATTTACTTTGAAGCAGCTGGAAGTTTTCGATAAGAATTCCAGTTACCTGATAGAAAAATTAGAATACACTCCTCTCCGTCACATCCTGAATTCATCCGGAATAACAAGCTATACCAACCATCAGTTTGATATGGTAAGAATCGGGATCGGGATGCTTGGAGAATCGCCTGATCATGAAATTCAGAAGCAGTTGCAGTCTGTGGTAAGTTTTAAAACCGTAATTTCACAGATATCAATGGTTGAAAACGGTGAATCTGTAGGCTACAGCAGGAAGTATAAAGCTGACCATCTTACCAGAATTGCGACGATCCCTGTTGGATATGCTGACGGTATTCCAAGATTGATAGGAAATCAGGTAGGAAATGTAGGAGTCAACAAAACACTTGCTCCCATTGTTGGGAATATCTGTATGGATATGATGATGATTAATGTAGATAATATCCCGAATGTAAAAGAAGGCGATACGGTAACTGTTTTCAACGCCAAACCAAGTTTAAAAGAATTCGCAGGCTACTGCAAAACGATAACCTATGAAGTATTAACCTCCATTTCGCCTCGGGTGAAACGGATTTATATAAAAGATTAACTATGAGAAAACTCCTGATTCTGCTTTCCATATTCCAACTGTTATTGATCCATTCTCAGGTAAAAAAAGATTTGAAAATTCCTAAAAACCCAAAGATTGGACTGTCGCTGGCTGGTGGCGGGGCCAAGGGGTTTTCACATGTAGGAGTTCTTAAAGTACTGGATTCATTGGGAGTGAAAGTGGATTATGTTTCCGGAACAAGTATGGGAGCCATTGTAGGTGGTTTATATGCCGCAGGCTACTCCGGAAAAGAAATAGAAAAAATAGTGATGGATACGGATTTCTATTCTTTAATTATGGATCCGAAGTCGAGGCAGGAAACCACTTTTTTCAACAAATCTGTAGACAAATATCTTTTATCCATTCCCCTGAAAAACGGAAAAATCACACTTCCCTCTTCTATCAGTACCGGTCAGAGAAATGTTTATCTTCTGAAAGAACTTTTTAAAAACGTTTCCAATATTGAAGACTTTTCCAAAATGCCTATTCCATTCATGTGTGTGGCTACCAATCTTGAAAGCGGCAATATGCAGATATTTGAAAAAGGAGATCTCGTACAATCCATTATGGCAAGTTCCGCATTTCCTTCTTTAATGGATCCTGTTAAAATTGGCGACAGTATTTATATAGATGGGGCCATGACGGTAAATTATCCTTCAAAGCCTTTAAAAGACAAAGGAATTGATATCGTTATAGGTGTGGACCTTAATCAGGATCTTTCAAAAAGAGAGGATTTAAACAACATTATATCCATCCTGAATCAGGTGATTGATTTTGGAATCAAAAAAGATACCCGAAGACAATATAAATATACAGACATCAATATCAAACCCAATCTGAAAGGAATGTCTGCAACAAGCTACGATGATAAGAAGAAAATTCTTGACAGCGGCTATGTAGAAGGACTCAAATATTCTCAGATACTGGATCAATTACCCAAACGTCCTTTTGACCGCCTCAGACAGCGTGTAAATCCTATATATTCCAATGTATATAAGATAGACAGCATTTCTATCGAAGGAAGTAAAATATACGGTAAAAACTATACGCTTGGGAAAATGGGGCTCCGCCTCCCCTCTTTACAGACTTATGGAAGCATCAATAAAATGATAGATAAACTGGTAGCGACAAATAACTACCGTTTTATCAATTATGACATCGTTCAGGAAAATGATGCCAATTATTTGAAGCTTTATGTCACTGAAGATGATACCCGTCATTTTCTGAAATTCGGATTGCATTATGACGAAGTTTTCAAAACTGGGCTTCTTTTGAATTATTCTGCAAAGAGGCTTTTATTTAAAAATTCAAACCTTTCCCTGGATGTTGTTGTGGGTGACCGTGTGAGATATTATCTGAACTATTTTATAGATAACGGATATATTCCTGGTTTTGGTCTCTATTCATCAGGAATGAGCTTTGATATAAAAAATGTAGACAATTATGTTGTAGACCGATGGGAATGGCTGAGAAATGAGGCCTATATACAGTCTATATGGAAGGATAAATTCGCTATTGGAGGTGGTATCAGCCATGATTACTTTAAAGCGGAAAACAGCAATGGAGACAACAGACGCTACAGCCGTTTCCTGAACCCCTACATCTTCATAAAAACCGATACACAGGATGATAAGGAGTTTCCTACGAAAGGAATTTATTTTGCAGCAGAAGGAAAGGTAATAGATCTATTAAAATCTGAAGTTGATAAAAGAATCATTCAGATCAAAGCAGATCTTAAAATTAACATTCCCTTGGGTAAACAATTCACTTACCGTCTGAATGTTTTTGGAGGTGTTACTATTGGAGAAAATCTTCCTGCCTACTATCAGTATAGATTAGGTGGAATTTTTGAGCAGAATCTAATAAATTTTAAAAGCTTTGGAGGGTTTTATTTTGCCCAGCTTTATACTAATAATGTGATATTGGCATCTAACGATATCCAGTTTAAATTTAACAAAAACTATTTTATCAGTGGAAACTTCAGCTTTGCTAACTTATCAAACGATATCAAGTTTGAAGATGCAGTTAAAGTAAATTATAGTTCCCTGGGAATTACGGCCGGTTACAAATCTCCCTTCGGGCAGATAAAAGTCAACTTCAGCCACTCACTTAAAAATAACCAAAAAGGTATATTCAGTGTTATTTTAGGACACTGGTTTTAAAAAAATGATACAGTTCTTTTACGAAAACTTACCAGAGTCGGTAAGTACAGATTACAAAAAATGGCTGGAAGATCTTATTCTTTCAGAAGGAAAAAAGCCAGGAGAAATCAATTATATATTCTGTGATGATGAATATCTTCTTAAGATCAATCAGGATTATTTGCAGCATGATTATTATACAGATATCATCACTTTTGATTATGTAAAAGGTAAGACAATAAGCGCTGAGATTTTTGTATCTTTGCAGCGCGTTTCTGATAACGCCTCTACCCTTTCCCGAGATTATGAAGAAGAATTAAGAAGAGTTTTAGCCCATGGTATTTTACATCTTGCAGGCTATAAGGACAAGACAGAAGAGGAAGAAAAAGAGATGCGGAGAATGGAAGATTTGTACTTGGCTAAATACAGGGATTTAAAGATTTGAAATTGAACAATCACTTAAAGTCCTATACCTAAAGTACTCAATTCTAGTAATAATATAACTTTACCTAGAGTGCATTCTTCAAAAATGTTTCACGTGAAACATTGGTTATAAAGATAAGGTTTAAAGCTTAAAACAAGCGAGATAAAAATGATTTCAGAAATATATGATGTAATAGTAGTAGGTGCCGGACACGCAGGTTGTGAAGCCGCCGCGGCAGCAGCCAACCTCGGTTCAAAAACACTACTCGTTACAATGAATATGCAGACCATCGGACAGATGAGTTGCAACCCGGCAATGGGCGGAATCGCAAAAGGACAGATCGTAAGAGAGATTGATGCAATGGGAGGTTATTCCGGAATTGTAGCAGACAAATCTGCTATCCAATTCAAAATGCTGAATCTTTCAAAAGGTCCTGCGATGTGGTCTCCGAGAACCCAAAATGATAGAATGCTTTTTGCCGAAGAATGGCGCTTAGCATTAGAGAATACTCCCAATCTTGACTTCTTTCAGGATATGGTGAAACAACTGATTGTTGAAAATAATAAAGTAACCGGAGTGGTTACTTCTCTAGGAATTGAGATCAAAGCAAAATCTGTAGTTCTTACAAACGGAACTTTTCTTAATGGTTTAATTCATGTTGGAGATAAACAATTAGGCGGAGGAAGAATGGGTGAACCAAGAGCATTTGGAATTACAGAACAATTGGTCACTTTAGGATTTGAAGCAGGAAGAATGAAGACCGGTACTCCACCAAGAGTAGACGGAAGAAGTTTGGACTATTCAAAAATGGAAGAACAGAAAGGAGATGAAAATCCTCAAAAGTTCAGCTATCTTGATACTCCGAAATTAACAAAACAATTAAGCTGCCATATCGTATATACTAACGAAACAGTACACGATATTTTGAGAGAAGGTTTTGATAGAAGCCCAATGTTCAATGGTACCATTCAAAGCTTAGGTCCAAGATACTGTCCAAGTATTGAAGATAAGATTAACCGTTTCGCAGAAAGAAACAGACATCAGCTTTTCGTAGAACCGGAAGGATGGAAAACTGTAGAAATCTATGTAAACGGATTCAGTTCTTCTCTTCCGGAAGACGTACAGATCAAAGCAATGAAACAAATTCCAGGATTTGAAAACGTAAAAGTGTTCCGTCCCGGTTATGCTATTGAATATGACTACTTCCCTCCTACCCAATTAAAACATACCCTGGAAACAAAATTAATTGACAATTTATATTTCGCAGGACAGATTAACGGAACTACAGGATATGAAGAAGCTGCAGGCCAAGGATTAATTGCGGGTATCAACGCTCACAATAAAGTTCATGAAAAAGGTGATTTCATTCTAAACAGAGACGAAGCATATATCGGAGTTTTAATAGATGATCTTATTACCAAAGGAACTGAAGAACCTTACAGGATGTTTACTTCACGTGCCGAATACAGACTTCTTTTAAGACAAGATAATGCAGATATCAGGCTAACTGAAAAAGCTTATCAGTTAGGATTGGCAAAAGAAGACAGATTAAGAAAAATGGAAACTAAAGTATCTGAAAGCCAAGCACTTGAAGAGTTCCTTCGTGAAACTTCTTTAAAACCAGGTATTATCAACCCAGTTCTTGAATCTATAGAAAGTAATCCTGTAGATCAGGCCTACAGAGCGGCACAAATTCTTACCAGACCTCATATGACATTAGGAAAACTGGATGAAATTGATTTCATTAAAGAAGTTTCGAGCCAATACAATGATGAAGTAAGAGAACAGGCTGAGATCAATATCAAGTATAAAGGATATATTGAAAAAGAAAAAGAGAATGTAGCCAAGCTGAATCGTCTGGAAAACATTAAAATTCCTGAAGATTTTGATTATACAAAGCTTTCAAGCCTTTCTGCAGAAGCAAAACAGAAGATGTCAAACGTACGTCCGAAGACTATTGCCCAGGCAGGAAGAATAAGCGGGGTTTCTCCAGCCGATATCAACGTTTTACTAGTCTATTTAGGACGTTAATAAAAGATATGTTTCACGTGAAACATTTAAATAAATAAAACAAAAATTAAGGTATTTATGAGCGCACACTGAGCTCTGGATATCTTAATTTTTTTTACAATATAAAAAGATATCAATTTCAATGAAAATAAAAGATCATTTTCTTTCACAGGAAATTTTTGAAATTAAAGAGACAGAAACTAAAGGGGTATTCAAGACCACTCCTATCCCATCCAATATTTCCAGATATTATGAAAGTGAAGATTATATTTCTCATCATCAGGACTCCGGAAGTCTGAAAGAAAAGCTTTATAAATTTCTGCAGTCCTTCAATCTGCAGTACAAAAAAAATGTATTAATAGACAGAATAAAAAAAGGATCAAGAGTGCTTGATTACGGATGCGGTGCCGGAGAATTTGTAAAATTTATAGAAAATGATTTTGAGACTTTTGGTTTTGAACCTGATGCCGATGCAAGAAAAGCAGCACAAGGAAAAATAACCAAAGCCTCTATTTTGGATACGATCAATACAATTGAAGAAAACAGCTTAGATGCTATCACTCTATGGCATGTGTTTGAACATATCGAAAACCAGGATGAAATGCTGGAAGCCTTTCATGGGAAATTGAAAGAAAAAGGAATTCTTATTATTGCTGTTCCCAATCCTACTTCTTATGATGCAAAACATTATAAAGAATATTGGGCAGCCTATGATGTACCAAGACACATCTATCATTTTTCAAAAAATGGAATGGAAAGTCTCATTTCAAAAAAGCCAGACTGGAAAATGAGAAAAATAAAACCTTTAGTATTAGACTCGTACTACATCTCCATGTTAAGCGAAAAATACAAGAAATCACCCCTATTTTGGATAAAAGCAATGATCTACGGAACGATTTCGAACGCAAAAGCCCTTTTTTCAAACGAATTTTCAAGTTTGATATACATTATCGAAAAAAGATAGAAAATGGATTTTTGACCCATTTCTAGCGGTCATTTTTCAGCGTTTTCAACTTCTAAAACAAAAAACTCAGGATTTTTTTGCCTGAGTTTTCTTTTTATAATTAAGGAATTTAAAAATTTTTCGAAATAAGAAAATCATATAGTTTTTTAAATAAATACTCCCCTACTCCATTTCAAGTAAAAAAAAAAGAAAATTAAGAATGCTTATTATTATTTAGTTAAAGTGTTACTTAATCATTCATCTGTATTTCATATTTAGGTTCAAAAAAAACAAAAAATCGATATTAGAAATTAAATTCTTACAAAAAAGGCGGAAATTTCGACTCAAAATCTATCAAGATATAAATATTCGGAAAAATTTAGTTTTTCGATTTTAAAGGTATTTCTAAAGGTCAATTTTCACAGACTTTATTGAAAAAGTAAAAAAATAAGATTCATAGCAAATTTCATTCTTACCAAATATAAATCTGATGAATCAAAAAATTTTATACTCTATCAAAAAGGAAATTTAAAAGCCGGAGCAGAAAACTCCCCTACCCTATTTTATCTTTTACATAAAAAATTTTAAAAATAAATTTCAAAGAAACTTCTCTAGAATAATTTATAGATCAAAAAATAGCGACCTACAAAATTCATTAAGAGAAAATTCTATAGTTCAAAAAAATTGAAGACTATTATAAAAATAATTTGATAAAAAATAAGAGTATCTAAAAAAATATTGATTCCAGAAAAAAGCAAAACTATCATATTTTTAAAATTCTGATTTTTTTAAAAAAACTTAATACATCATTCTTTTTATAGTGTGAAATGAATAATTTCTAATTTTTACCTTTTTTTAAAAGAAAAGTAAATATAATTTTACAATATAAAATAGTTTAAATATTAATACTCAACATCTTACAACACTATCCCTAATATGTGAAATAAATAAATTACAAAAATCTACATTTAATAAAATTTAATCATATAAAACTTGTTTTTAAAATTCAAAAAATTCTAACAAGTCACATACGTATCTAAATAATAGCGACAATATAGAATTTTACACCGTCATCATTGACTTGTCGAATCTTCGATTTTCGACGAAAGAAAAAACTCATATAAAGCTTAGTTCTTCGTTTCACTCCGCTACATTCGGAATGACAGCGTCCTAATAAGAAGATAGCAGGATTAATGTAAATTGTTGTAATTACCCAAATAATTAAAGAATTTAAAGGTTCAATGAAACTCCCGGATCCAATTAGAAAGATTTTAGATTCTTGGCAAAGAATAATTGTTAGAAAACATTCATAGCTTTCATAAATTTTATTTTACATCACATTATTTATAAGCCTAAATTCTGCCAAAATAAATATGAAAATTAATAAAAAAGGAAAAATTATGATCTCTTAAAAAGTACAAAGCTTATCAAAATTTATAGTCAAATATCACAAAAATCTAGTTATAAAAACAAGAAATATTTCTTTTTAATGAGGTCAATTTTAAGAAGAAAAAATAACCACATTATTTATTAAAGATCTAAGTAGCTGAAAGCGAATTCAAGTTAAGCAAGTATAACCACAGGTTATATCTTAAAATACCAAAAAAGCCCGATCAATAAAGGAATTTCTTATACTTTCAAAAAGAAAAAAAGCCTGCTAATATAATTAGCAGGCTTTAAAATATCTTTATTTTTAATTTAATTGTTGATCGCAGCTACTCCTGGTAGTTCAAGTCCTTCAAGACTTTCAAGCATTGCTCCACCACCGGTAGAAACATAACTTACCTGATCAGCATATCCGAATTGCTTCACAAAAGCAACACTGTCTCCTCCTCCCACTAAAGAGAAAGCTCCTAATCTTGTTGCTTCAGCAATACTCTCACCTAAGGCTACCGTACCTCCTGCAAAATTTGACATTTCGAAAACACCAATCGGCCCATTCCAAAGAATAGTTCTTGAATTTAATAATACATCATTGAACTGATCTCTTGATTTATGACCTGCATCAAGTCCCATCCATCCTTCAGGAATTGCATAGATATCAGCTTCTTTTCTTTCCACATCATTACTAAAACTTTCAGCGATAATAGTATCAGAAGGAAGATATACTTTCACTTTATGTTCTTTTGCTTTTCCTAAAATCTCTAAAGCTAAAGGAAGCTTGTCTTCTTCTACCAAAGAATTACCAATTTTTCCTCCAAGAGCCTTAATAAATGTAAATGCCATTCCTCCACCAATGATCAGATTGTCTACTGCAGGAAGGATATTTTCTATAATGGTGATTTTAGTTGAAACCTTAGAACCTCCAAGGATAGCTGTAACAGGTCTCTCACCGCTTTTCAATACTTTATCAATAGCCTGAAGCTCATTAGCCATCAGTAAACCGAAATATTTAGTTGATGGAAAATATTGAGCGATCACTGCTGTAGAAGCATGAGCTCTGTGTGCAGTTCCGAATGCATCGTTTACATAAGCATCACCTAATTTAGAAAGCTTCTCCGCAAAACCTGCATCTCCTTTCTCTTCTTCATTATGAAAACGTACATTTTCAAGTAATAAGATCTCTCCTGGCTTCAGTTCAGCAGCAGCCTGTTCTGCTTTTTCCCCAATGCATTCATCAACAAATTTAACCTCCTGTCCAAGAACAGCAGAAACTTCGCCAAGAATATGTTTAAGAGAAAATTCATCTTTAATCTCTCCCTTAGGTCTTCCAAGGTGTGTAATTAAGATGACAGAACCACCATCATTAAGGATCTTCTCCACTGTTGGTTTCACAGCAACAATTCTCGTATTGTCTGTCACCTTCAGCTGATCGTCCTGAGGAACATTGAAGTCCACTCTTACCAGAGCTTTCTTATCTTTAAAATTGAAATCATTGATTGTTTTCATACGTAGATTTATTTTTTTCTGAGTCGGATGAAACTCCTTTGGGCAGATCCCGGTTTGATTTTCCGTAAACCCTGCAAAGGCAATTTCATAAATTTCATTGAATTTTTGTTTCACAAATGTAAGGTTTTAAACTTTTTCAACAGATTGATTAAAATAAAAGTTTTCAAAAACTTTCCCCGAACCCAATCACCCATTAATCAACAATTTTTTCTCTTTTAAAAAAAAGAATAATGTAGTTGTTGTTGAGTGTTGTTAGTTTCGGGGATAAGTTTTATGCTAAAAATTGATAACATTCAACTTTTATTCAATTCATATTTAACTCACAATATAAATCCTTGTAAACCCGCTATTTCACATACTTATTAACAAATGTTGGTAACTTTGAGATGAAGCCATTATTAGTTATTTTATTATGGAAAAATCTGGGGATAGCTGAAGAAAACATCTGGAAAGTTGTGGTAAAAAATTGCGGAAAGGTTTTCTAATACGAAATAAATTGATCTTTAAAAATAGAAAGTTGATAAAAGTTTTCCACAGTTATTAACATACCTTTTCACAATTAACTCAGGGTTTACTAACACGAATTGTTATTATTCTTACCTTTGTAAGGAAATAGAATCTAATAAAGCTTAATAAGAGTATTATGAAAAGAAAAATTGCTATCGCAGCGGACCATGCAGGCTATGAATATAAGGAGATTGTTAAGAACTATCTTTCAGAAAAGTTTGAAGTTCAGGATTTTGGAACGTTTTCCACAAACAGTGTGGATTATCCGGACTTTGTACACCCTGCTGCAACCTCTGTGGAAAACGGAGAAAATGAGCTGGGAATTCTGTTCTGTGGAAGCGGAAACGGAGTTCAGATCACTGCGAACAAACATCAGAAAATAAGATGCGCTCTTTGCTGGATGCCGGAGATTGCAACGCTGGCAAGACAGCATAATGATGCCAACATGATTTCAATACCGGCGAGATTTATATCAAAGGAACTGGCGATTGAAATTGTAGATAAATTTCTTGCAACAGACTTCGAAGGTGGCAGACACCAGAACAGAGTTGATAAAATTGCAGTTTGCTAAATATACTGAGGCTTGTAAATCGTATTACAAGCCTTATTTATTTTTTATTCGTACATTTGCAGTGTCCAATAGAAATTACATTCTATTATTCTCTAAAGCCTTTCTTATATTTGAAACATATTTAATAGAAGGTTTTTCTCTTTTCTTCTCGAGAATTGTATTAAATTTATACAAAACTAAAGCTCCCGTTCTAACTAAACTGAAAGATAATTTCTGATGATGTACGGAAAGAATCTAATGATGAAATTGAATAATCTTTATAAGGAATGAATAGGGAAAATTTAGAAAAAGGTTTTATTTGAAACTAAGACCAGAACATTTAAAAGAAAATTAAAATGCCAAAAAAAAGAAAATATATAAGTCATAAAAATGATTTAAAAATGATGGAGATCGGAAGACTGATCCTCCGTTTTATGAATGCGAATTCATCCAAAATTTATAATTATAAGCAGATCGCTGACGGGATAGATTACAAAAATCCAAGACAAAGAGAACTTGTCATCCAGGCGCTGCACAAACTTCAGGGATCTGAAAAGATCAAGGAAGTGGAAAAAGGAAAATATATAGTAAACCTGAAAATCGCTGGAACACTTACCGGGACCATTGACTTCAACCAAAGTGGAAATGCTTATGTAAGTGTGGAAGGTTTGGAAGATGATGTCTTCGTACATGCCAAAAATGTGAAGGATGCTTTGCAGGGAGATAAGGTTCTTATTATAACTTATCATTATAAAGGAAAGAAGCTGGAAGGCTCCGTTCTGGAAGTTTTGGAACGTACCAGAACTGAATTTGTAGGAACCTTTCAGAAGGTTGCTCATAAGGAATTTGGGTTTGTGGTTTGCGATAAAAAATCAATCAACACAGATATCTTTATTCCGAAAGGAAAATTCAATACTGCTGAAGATGGAGACAAGGTTATTGTAAAAATGACAGAATGGAGACCGGGAGATAAAAATCCTGAAGGAGAAATTATCCAGGTGCTGGGTGCTCCGGGAGAACACGAAACAGAGATCCACTCTATTCTTGCAGAATATGGCCTGCCTTACGAGTTTCCATCCGAAGTGGAAGCAGATGCAGATAAAATTGATAGAAGTATCACAGACGAAGAAGCTGCAAAACGTTGGGATATGCGTAATATCTGTACATTTACAATTGACCCAAAAGATGCGAAGGATTTTGATGATGCTTTATCCATAAGAAAGCTGGAAAACGGAAACTGGGAAATTGGTGTTCATATTGCGGATGTATCTCATTATGTAGTTCCGGGAACTATTCTTGATGATGAAGCGTATAAGAGAGCAACTTCGGTATACCTTGTTGACAGAGTTGTGCCGATGCTTCCTGAAGTTTTGAGTAATGATGTATGTTCCCTTCGTCCTAACGAAGATAAATATACTTTTTCTGCAGTTTTTGAACTGAATGACGAAGCAGAAATTCAGAAACAGTGGTTTGGAAGAACAGTTATTCATTCAGACAGAAGGTTTACCTATGAAGAAGCTCAGGAACGTATTGAAAGCGGACAGGGAGACCTGGCGGAAGAGATCAATACTCTTGATAAGTTAGCAAAAATTATGCGTCAGGAACGTATCAGAAAAGGAGCCATTACTTTCGACAGAAGTGAAGTAAGATTCAATCTTGATGAAAATAATGAACCTGTTGGAGTGTACTTTAAGATAAGTAAGGATTCAAACCACCTGATCGAAGAATTCATGCTTTTAGCCAATAAAAAAGTATCTGAATATGTATCTCTAAGCAGAAAAGGTGAGATCACAAACAATACATTTATTTACAGGGTTCACGATGATCCGGATCCTGCGAAACTGGAATCATTGAGAGATTTCGTTGCTACTTTCGGATACAAAATGGATCTTGCCAATACCAAAAAGGTTGCTGCATCTTTGAACAAACTTTTACACGACGTAAAAGGAAAAGGTGAAGAAAATATGATCGAAACGCTTGCGATGAGAAGTATGAGCAAAGCGGTGTACTCTACTGAACCTATTGGTCACTATGGTTTAGGTTTTGAATATTACAGCCACTTTACCTCTCCTATCCGTCGTTATCCGGATTTGCTTGCGCACCGTCTTCTTCAGCATTATCTGGACGGAGGAAAATCTCCAAACAGAGGAGAACTTGAAGAAAAAGCAAAACACTGCAGTGCCATGGAAAGGCTGGCAGCTGATGCAGAAAGAGATTCTATCAAATTTATGCAGGTGAAATTTATGGAGAAACACCTGGGAGAGACTTTCAGAGGAGTTATTTCCGGGGTGGCAGAATTTGGTTTCTGGGTTGAAATTCCTGAAAATGGTGCGGAAGGTCTGATCAAACTTAGAGACCTTGTAGACGATTCATATATGTATGATGCGAAAACTCACGCCGTATACGGAATAAGACACGGAAACAAGTATCAGTTGGGAGATGAAGTTCAGATCAAGGTGGTAAAAGCTAATCTGATTCAGAAGCAGCTTGACTTCCAGATTGTAAAGTAATGACGAAAATAGATAAATACATTGTATTTAGTATTTTAAACGCAATATTATTGATAACAGTAATTTTTAATACTGTTATCAATTTTTATCTGTTTGTACTCGCTATGATTGTTCTTGGTGTATTTTGTAATATTTTAATTAAAAGAAATATTATTAATGTCAACAAACAAGGGAAAAAATACTTTTTTGGAGTTACATTTCCTCAGATAATTAATGGATTTTTTTTGATAAACTATCTTACAGGAATGAATCCTACCAGGGAAACATACTGTTTTAAAAACATGATTTCAGAGGTTGGAAGTGTACGCAGCCATGAGAAAGGAAAGACAACTTACATTTATTTAAGCGGAAATGCATATGAATATTCTTATATGACAAGAAGTTTTCTCATTGATTATAAAAGAATATTGTTTAAAAATCAGATAACTTACACCTTTGAACGAGGAATTTTTGGGCTTAAAATTAGAAAAGACTTTGAGTTTGCGTTTAATGAAAATTGCCTGGAAAAATAAATGTGATGAATCATTAAAAAATATAATGCAAAAAGATTGTTCCCATGAGGAACAATCTTTTGTTTTTTAAGGAGGCAAAGAATTGTCCAAAATTATTTTGGGATCTGTTCGTATTTTGGGCTTTGTATTCTTACTCCTCTCCTATTTCTTTAAAAATTGAACATTAAACTCTCCTTAAAATCCACTTGATAAATTACAACTTTATTGAATAATTAAATCATAAAGTATAACTTTGTATAAAACGGAATGAATTTTATTCATTTTAAAACACATTAAATGCTAGAACTTGTACTATCGGCGATCATATTAGGATTCATGCTGAGCCTGGTTTTTATAGGACCTATATTTTTCCTGTTAATTGAAACCAGCTTTTCCAGAGGCCCCAGACATGCCCTGTCATTGGATCTTGGAGTTATTACTGCAGATTTATTATGTATTGTAGCAGCATATTATGCCAGTACAGATATTGTAGCTTTAATTGATAAGCATCCCGGCTTCTACAGGATCACTTCCATTCTTATTTTTGTTTATGGAATTGTGATGCTGGTTACCAAGACCAAGATGCATTTGCCCGGCGAAGAAAAGATCATTGGCCAAAATTATATTAAAACATTTTTCAATGGCTTTTTCTTTAATCTTTTAAATGTAGGAGTTATCCTTTTCTGGCTGGTAACGGTAATTTCTGTGAGAAACCAATATCCGGACACCAGCAGTTTTATTTTATACATAGGGATCGTACTGGGCACTTACCTCTCAATAGATCTTGCCAAAATATTTCTTGCCAAGCAATTTCACGATAAATTAACACAAAAACTGGCCAACCAAATCAGAAGAGTTGTTGGCTGTATTCTTATTATCTTCAGTTTCTTTATTTTCCTGCAGAGTTTCAAAAAGTTCAATCAGTTTGAAAGACAGCTGGAGGAAGCCGAAAAGAAAGAAGTAAAATATCAAAAAACAGAATGAAAAAAATAATCTTTCCAAAGTCTCTTAAAAAAGGGGACAAAATAGCTGTTATTTCCCCTGCAGGAGCGGTAGATGCCTCTCAAATGGAAAAGGGAATAGAAATGATTAAAAGCAGAGGTTTTGAGCCCGTTCTCGGGGAACATCTCTACACAAGATTTTCAAACGGATATAACTATGCCGGAACAGAACAGGAAAGAATAAAAGATATCAACTGGGCTTTAAATGATACAGAGATCAGAGCGGTATGGGCTTCCAGAGGTGGCTATGGATGCCAGCACCTGATTCAGCACCTGAAAATGAAAGGTTTTACAGAAAATCCGAAATGGTATATTGGATATTCTGACAATACGGTTATACAAAGCTATCTGTTGAAAAAAGGGTATGCATCCATTCATGGGCAAACCATTAAAACATCAAGTTTCGGGGTTACAGATGAAAGTTACGACCTGATCTTTGATATCCTCAAAGGTAAAACTCCAAAATACAGTCTTGAATCACATCAATTCAGTAAAGAAGGGAATATTGAAGGAGAATTAATCGGAGGTAATTTAGCCCTTATTTATGCCCTTTTAGGAACCAGATATTCTTTTGACTTTAAAGACAAAATCCTGTTTATTGAAGATATCGGAGAAAACTTCTATGCACTGGACCGTATGATTATGAGTCTGGAGCTGGCAGGAGTTTTCGGTAAGATCAAAGGACTTATCATTGGCGGGATGACCAATATGGGAGACGAAAAGGAAAATAAAAGCTATGAAGAAAGCTTTGATGAATTTGCCTACAAACTGATCTCGGAACGAATTTCAAGATATAAATTTCCTGTAGTGTTTGGTTTCCCGAATGGACATATTAAAGATAACCGTCCACTTTTAATTGGAGGGCAGGTTAAAATGAAGGTTGGAACTAAAGTAAAGATCGAATTTTAAAAAATACCACTCTCCTATCTCCAAACTCTTAAATACAAGATATGGCTGATCATAACGATTTTGGAAAAATAGCAGAAGATACAGCAGTTGATTATCTTCAAAAGAACGGCTACAAAATCCTTGTCAGAAACTTTCGTTTTCAGAAAGCAGAGATTGACATTATTGCTGAAAAAGATAATCTGGTTATTATCGTGGAAGTGAAAGCAAGGTCTACTGATGCCTTCATGCTCCCACAGGAAGCAGTCACCAAAACAAAAATAAAATCAATTGTTTCTGCAGCCAATCATTATCTCGAGGAATTTAATAAAGATAGTGAAGCCAGATTTGATATTATCTCCGTTCTTCCTGATGAAAACAGAAATTTAAAAATTGACCACATAGCCGATGCTTTTCAGGCATTGGATGCTAATTAATAAATCAATAAAAATGTATGAAGGAATAGCATCATACTCTTGAGAAGATATTCCGTTCATACAAGTTAATAAACAATTTTATGAAGACAGTATTAATCACCGGAGCAACTTCCGGAATAGGTAAAGCTACTGCAGAGCTTCTTGCAAAACAAGGGAACAGAATTATTATCTGCGGAAGAAGAAGTGAGGTATTGGAAACTGTAAAAACAGAGCTTTCCCAATATACCGAAATATTTAGTTTATTGTTTGATGTAAGGAATCTTGAAGAGGTAGAAGCCGCTATAAATTCACTTCCTGAAAACTGGAAAGAGATTGATGTTCTGATTAATAATGCAGGAAATGCTCATGGGCTGGATCCTCTTTCTGCTGGTAAGACAGACGACTGGGATTCTATGATTGACGGAAATGTGAAGGGACTGCTTTACGTTTCTAAAATGATCATCCCGATTATGAAAACTAAAAATTTAGGTCATATAATAAACATCAGTTCTGTAGCAGCAAGACAAACTTATGCCAATGGAGTAGTGTACTGTGCAACGAAGAAAGCAGTAGATGTTATTTCAGAAGGAATGAGACTGGAGCTTACCGAATTCGGAATCAAAGTAACCAATATTCAGCCGGGAGCTGTAGAAACAGATTTCTCTTTGGTAAGGTTCAAAGGTGACAGTGAGAAAGCTTCAACGGTATATGCAGGCTATGAAGCCCTGAAAGCAGAAGATATTGCCGATGCCATTGCTTACTGTGTGAATGCTCCGAAACACGTAACTGTCTCAGATATGACCATCTACCCAAGTGCTCAGGCAGAACCGAGAACGATTTATAGAAAATAGTTAAAATAATGGACTAAATTTGCAGCATATTAAAAGCAATTTTGCTGTTTAGCTTAAAACAAAAAAATGAAAATTCTATATCTGGAAACATCATCAAAAAACTGTTCAGTAGCGGTATCAGACAATGAAAAACTGCTGTGTGTGTGTGAAGAAGTTTCTGAAAACTATAAACAATCTGAAAGCCTTCATACCTATGTGGAATGGGCATTGGAAGGAGCAGGGATTGCTCTTAAAGATATTGAAGCCGTTTCTTTGGGGAAAGGTCCCGGCTCTTACACAGGACTAAGGATTGGTGCAGCCTCTGCAAAAGGATTCTGCTATGGTCTTAAAGTTCCCCTGATTGCTGTAAATTCCCTTGAAAGTATGATAGAGCCTTTTTTAGGCGATAACTATGACTTTATAGTACCTTTGATTGATGCGAGGAGAATGGAGGTGTATACGGCCGTTTATGACGGTAATACGGGAAAAGAATTATCTGAGACCGAAGCCAAGATTTTGGATGAAACTTCTTTTGAAGAATTTAAAGATAAAAAAGTATTGTTTGTAGGAGACGGTGCAAAAAAGGCAAAAGATATATTGAATCTTCCTGATGCTGTTTTTAACGAGACTGTTTATCCTTCTGCAAAATATCTTATCACAAGGACATTGGAAAAAATGGAAAATAAAGAATTTGAAGATATGGCATATTTTGAGCCTTTCTATCTTAAAGATTTCCATGGAGTAAAGAAAAAGGGCTCGTAAGATTTATTAAATAGAGTAGTAGACAAGAATAAGCAACTGCATAAAAAAAGCGAAGAGTACATCTTCGCTTTTTTTTATTTTATTGAGGTCTTGGCGGTGCCTTTGAAGCAGGTTTAGTTTCTGCTGGTTTCTTGTTTTTTTGTTGCTGCTGGGCAGGATTTCCCTGTTGTGGAGCAGGATCCATATTCAGGGTTTGTGTACTGATATTTTTCCCATTGTTCATTTGCGGAACGCCGGTGTTTTGTGCATTAGGCTGTACGGGTGCTCCTCCTGGTTGTTGTGGAACAGCATTTCCTTTATTATCCGTTGCTTGGAAGCTGAGGTCGCTTTTCAGATACACCAGCATTTCTTTAGCCCTTATGCCTTCAGGAGTTTTAGAATAATTCAGGGCAATCTGTTCAAGCTGAAGAATCATTACTTCCTTTCCATTGGCTTTTCCTGCATTGAATGCATTGAGCAGGTACAATTTAGGAACCAATGCATCCTTAGGGAATTTTTGAAGAGTCTGATCTATCACCTCCTTACTTTCTGCAAATTTCTCAGATTCAAATAAGGCATATGCTTTTTTATATTCATTTTCAACTTCTTCTGTTGATTTTACGAACGATTTATTTTTAGGATTTCTGGCAAATTCAGCATAAGAAGTGTAAGGATAATCCGTCAATAGAATTTGTTTTGCTTTTTCAGATGCCTGTGGATTCTTCTCATAATTCATGGCAAAAATCTCATACAATGCCTGTAGCATTACCTTTTCTTCCGGTTTTACATCTACAAGGTCATACAATGTTTTTGTCGCCAGGGGAGTGTTGGTAAAATAGTTCTGATACATGATTCCCAGGCCTAATGAAGCGGTATCTCTGTCCTTTTTCAATTGGGATAATTTACCCTGATCTGTAGGAATCTGTTCAATATAGTAAGAAGGTTCAAAACGTCTTGGATTAGGTGCTGAAGTAACTCCTAACGCTTCATTCTTCATATCTTCAATAGAAGCCATTTTCTTTGAAAAACGCCAGTTATCGGCAAGAGCACGATCTCCCCAGACTTGTTTAAACGTAGAGGCTCCTTTGCTTACAGTTCCCGTATTTCCAAAGTAAAACCCTTTGGTTGTCACTCCGAAATCCTCAAAAGCATTGGAACTATTGGCAAAAATAGAATTAGCGCTGTAATCTCCGGTATCAAATCCTTTGCTTCTTTCTGCACGTTTTCTTTCCAGCTCTTCTTTCTCTTCTTTAATTTTTAATTTTGCAATATATTTTGTGAAATAGTCTGTTTTCTGACCTTCATCCATTTTTGCAAGAGAGAGAATACTATCATTCTTTTTGATCAGATAGTAGTTTTTGGAAATCTTTTTTATGTATTCAGACTGGTCTTTTAATAAAATCTTTGATGGCTCATAAGTCATTACTGCAAGCGCAGAATCATAATAGCTTCCGGCTCCGATATAATCATTTTTCTCCAGGTAGCTTTTTCCTATCTCATAATAAGCCAATCCACGGATCTGAGGGTCAGAAACCTTTTCAAACAACGATTTTCTGAAGAACTGCTGGGCTTCATCTTTTTTTCCTGCTTTATTGGCCATTAAACCTAAAGCATAATAAAATTCATTTTTTCTGGAACCATAAGTCCCTTTTTTACTGATGCCTTCCAGATAATTTTTGGCTCCTGCATAATCACCTTTACCATTAAAAGTTTTGGCAATGGCAATCTGGGATTTTACTTCAAATTCAAAATCATTGGCATATTTATAGGCTGCGGTATAGCTTTCTCTTGCTTTATCATTCTGGTTCAGATTTTCTAAAACCTGGCCTCTCAGATAAGCAATTCTACTCTTTAGTTTTCTGTTGCTGTTCAGTTCAAAAGCATCATCAAGCTCTTTGGCTGCATCTTCCTTTTTACCAGCATCCAGTAGAGATTCAGAGTAATAAATGCTCAGCAGTTTTGCATAGCTCTTATTGATATCTTCTCCTTTCAGTTTAGCAAAAGTTTCATGAGCTCTGTGGTAATCTTTGATTTGATTATAAGCAAGCCCCTGATAAATTCTTGCCAGTGCAATCCTTTTATCATCTTTCATGTGAGTAAACACATAATTCAGAGCATCCAGCGCTTCCAGAGATTTTCCTCTATAAATTCTCGCCTGGGCAAGAATCATGTAAGCATCAAAAATCTGTTTGTTTTTCTCTTCACCGTTTCTGGTTACAGAATATTTATTAATCGCTTTTAGAGCTTTTGCTTCTGCAATTTCTAGGGTAGTAGCTCCTTTACCTTGTTCACCATCTGGTCTTGCAGGGGTATTTCCCTGAGGCCCACCAGGGATATTCGGTACTCCGGAATTTCCTCTTCCTGAAGGTTTGTTGGCTACTTCAGCCATTTTCATAGAGTTTTCAGCAAAAGCTTCTGACTGTCCGAGATCACTTCCCAAAGGCTGTTCTTCATAGGTAAGAATGGGAATATAAGGAGCATAAAAATTGTCTTTATGTCCTTTATCTCTGGTGGTAAACTCACTGTTTAATGCATCTTTCGCATTAAAAAGCGTGTTGTAATATGTGGAAAATCCTTTCAATAGTTTTGATCGCTGCTCCGGCTTTTTTGTTTTGGTAGCACAGGAAGCAACGAGACATATCACTAAAAGGAACAATATATTCTTTTTCATTATTCAATATAACTCGCTAATCTGCTTTTTATTATCAGCGGTTTGCTGATTTTGTAAAAATAATAAAATTTTATAATGAATAATATTTATATTTCTTTCGGAAACATTTTATTTCTTCTTTAATCGATATTGAGAACCTTAATAATTTTTAAATCAGAGAGGTTTCTTTCAATATTTTGTAGACAAGATGGGTAGGAAGCCCCATAATCGTATAAAAGCTTCCTGTAAGACTTGTGATCTTTGCCATTCCCAGCCATTCCTGAATACCATAGCTGCCCGCTTTATCGAAAGGCTTATAGTTTTGAATGTAATAGTTTATTTCTTCATCAGAGAGGCTATCAAGAGTAACATCAGCAACATCCGTTTCTGTAATGGATTTATCTGCAGTTTTGATGGTGATTCCCGTATAAACCTGATGAGTTTTTCCGGAAAGATTCTGAAGCATTTTGTATGCGTCAGCTTCATCCTTAGGCTTTCCAAGAATCTGATTATCAATAGCTACAACAGTATCAGCAGTCAACAGAACTTCATCAGCCTCTAGACGTCTGAAAGCATCTGCTTTTAAATCAGACAGGTAAGCCGCAGCTTCTTCTATTTTTATATGTTCCGGAAGAATTTCTTCACAGTCTATTTTTACAACTTCAAATTCAAAACCCAGGTTGGTAAGAAGCTCTTTTCTTCTTGGCGATTGGGAGGCTAAAAGTAATTTCATACCGTACTTATACAGATTGAGTGTTATCATCATGCCAGTTGCCCTGAACCTTCATTACCTGTTCTATCACATCGCGTACTGCTCCGGTTCCACCTTTTTTCGGAGAAATATAATCTGAGATTCCTTTTACTTCAGGGACTGCATTTTCAGGACATGCTGCAATAGCTGAGCTTTCCATAATATGAATATCCGGAAGATCATCACCCATGGTAAGAATTTCTTCATTTTTAAGATTGTGTTTCTTCTTAAAATCTTCAAAATCATCTATTTTATTGTGAGATTTCGGGTAATAATCCTGAATACCCAGGTAATTGATTCTGTGTTTTACCATTTCATCATTTCCCCCGGTAATCACTCCGATCAAGTAGTTGTTTTTTAATGCTTTCACTACTGCATATCCGTCCAGAACATTCATTACCCTGCACATATTTCCTCCGGGAAGCAGATAAACACTTCCGTCTGTGAAAACTCCATCAACATCAAATACAAATGCTTTAATATCTTTTAATTTCTCTTTATAGCTCATACATTTTCTGAATAGAATGATTCATTGTTTTATAAATTTCAAGACTTTCGTCTTTTAATAACTGTTCATGCAGCTGTAAAATTCTTACATCATTTCTCACTGCCGGTCCTGTTTGTGCCTGCTTGGGTTCTATTTCATAAATTTTCTGAACCGTTTCATCAATCAGCGGTAAGAAATAATCAAACGGAATTTCCTGAGAATCCGAAATTTCTTTAGCCCTGGAAAAAAGATGATTCACAAAATTGCAGGCGAAAACAGCTGTCAAGTGAATATATTTTCTTTTTTCGTGGCTGCTTTCCATTACTTTCTCTGAAACCTGTGAAGCAAGGTCAAGCAATATTTTCTGGTCTTCTTCATTTTCAGCTTCTACAAAAAACGGAATTTTTCCATATTCCAGTTCTTTTGACTTAGAAAAAGTCTGTAAAGGGTAGAAGCTGGCTTTCCGGTACTCACCAGACAAAACTTCTTTTGGAAGCGATCCGGAAGTATGGGCAACCAAACAATCTTTTTTGGTAATGATCTTTGAAACTTCTTCTACAGAATGATCACTTACACAGATGATATAAAGATCTGCCTCCTCCAGATGATCTGTGGAATACGGAATATTTAATTCTTCTGAAATTTTACTTAATTCTTTTTCGTTCCTGCCAAAAATCTGGGCCAGGGGAATGCTTTTCAAAGTGAAAGCTTTTGCCATATGATAGGCAACATTTCCGGAACCGATAATTACAATTTGCATATAACAAATATAAGATATTAAGCTGAGCCGGGAAAGGAAGAGGGACTCAGAAATCCTGACTTTCAATATGGGCACGTTTATTGCGTAAGTGTCTCATATTATTTTAAATATTTAATTGAAAATTGAAGATTTAATTTAACTTTCAGTTATTTTTGTAATCCAAAACAATGTAAGGCATCTTATGAAGATTAAGGACGCGGAGATTATTTCGTTGATGCAGAATCCACGGACCCAGGATAAAGGAGTCCGGGCCTTGATGGATGCCTATCAAAGCAGATTGTACTGGCACATAAGAAGAATTATTGTGGACGGAGATCTTGCACAGGATACTTTGCAGGAAACTTTTATTAAAGCTTATCAAAATTTTCATCAGTTCAAAAATGATAGCCAGTTGTATACCTGGTTGTACAGAATTGCAACCAATGAAGCATTGCAGCAGGTGAACAAAATGAAGAAAATGCAGAAAACCGATGAAGATCCGGAGTATCACATGCAGAATCTTGTAGCTGACAATACGGAAGGAGATGCTGAAGAAATACAGATTTTGCTGCAGAACGCTATACAAAGCCTGCCTGAAAAGCAGAAACTGGTATTTATGATGCGGTATTATGATGATTTACCCTACGAAGAAATATCAAAAATTGTAGATATGTCAGTAGGAACTTTGAAAACCAATTATCATTATGCCAAACAAAAAATAGAAGATTATATTAAAGAAAATTACGAAAGATAATTTTTGACCCAACAAAGATGAAAGAGTTCGACATAGAAAAATTAGAGCGTAAGAACATTTACACAGTTCCTGATAATATGTTTGAAAGTATTCAGGAGAACGTTATGAATGATATAAAGACAAGTAAAAAAGCACCTGTCTTTAAGCTGAACTGGATGTATGCTGCAGCGGCATCTCTGGCTTTGATCTTTGGAGCAACTTATGTTTTCAATTCGGATAATGATTCTGCTCAGAAAGGATTGAATTCTGAAACAGCATATGCTGCCAATACCAAAGAACCCAAAACAGAAGGTGAGCTTGCTTACGAAACTTTAAAATCTGATTTAACTTCTGTTGAAAATAATAATCAAACAGTTGAAAATCAAAATAGTAATGATGATTATGCTTATAAAAGTGTAAGCGAATCTGAAAAAACAATTGATACACCAAAACCGGTGAAAGCCGTGAAGAAAAAAGAAGAAACACGAATAAATGAATATCTGGATTCGTTTTCTAACTCTGAAATTGCAGAGTTAGCAAGTAATTCGACTCAGGACGTTTATTTGGATATTTATAATTAAAAGAAAATGAAAAAGATATTATTGACGTTTTTGATTATTTATGGCTTTGGATTAAATGCCCAAAGAACTGATTACGACTGGAAAAAGATGGACCCTAAGCAAAGGAAAGAAGTCATCAATAATCTTTCTCCGGAAGAGAGAAAAGAGCTCCTGAAGAAATTCAGGAACAACATGATTATGGATAATCTGAATGTCGATCCGGGAGATAAGGCCGAATTTACACAATTGTACAACGAATATCTGGATAGCCAGAAGCAAATAAAAAGTCAGTTTAACTCAAGCTTTGATCCTGAGACTCTTACAGATGAGGAAGCAAAAGCTAAATTGCAGCAAAGCTTTGAAGTAGGACAAAAACTGTTGGATAACAGAAAAAAATATGCAGAAAAAATGCAGCAGGTAATTCCCTGCCAGAAAGTTCTGAAGCTGTTTCAATCCGAGAAAATGATGAAGGATAAAATGGATGAAAGAAACCCTCACGGAAATCATGATGCTTCGGGACCTAAACAAAACCCATAATAGTTTATTTTTTTAATGTTGGACGGCTCTTACAGAATTTTCTGTGAGAGCCGTTTAATTATTTATCAAAATTTTTAATTTTGCTGAAAAACAAATATGAAAAAAAGACTGTTATTTTTCCTTTTCCCTATATTTATTTCTGCTCAAAAATATCAATTTATAGAGCTCAGAAAAAATATAAAAGATAAAAATCATACTGCCGAATCTCTTACATTACTTGACAGAAGAGAGGATAAATTCATTGGAATTGTATCTCATAGAAAAGACCCCTATGAAGTAAAATTTGAAAAGGATGATCTGGAAAAATTATTTTCAGACTGGTTTATAGAATATAATAAAGAGCGTGGAAGTAATCAATATTTCTTTATGCTGGAGCATTTAAAAGTTGAAGATATACCAACGGAAAGATCAATTAAGGGGCATTTGGAGATGCGGATAGCAACTTTTCTTAAAAAAAATAATCAATATTATTTTCTTAAAAAAAATAGAATTTCAAAAGATTATCAACAGAAAGATCACGCTTATATTACAAGAGCAATAGCTGCCAGTATATCAGCAGAATTTTCTAATATAATAAAGGATTCTTACGATATAAAAGAATTGAATATTCCAATTTCTGAGACGGATATGGAAAATTATGAAAAGGTAATATCTGAAAAATTGCCAATTTTTAGTTCAGTGTCTTTTGCAGATGGTGTTTATAAAGATTATGAATCATTTGCAATGCAAAAGCCGGATAAAGAGCTTATGGTTCGAAAGAATAAAGACGGGGTAATTAAAGGAGTGAAAAGAGTTGATGATTATGATAATTTAAACAGAGAAGTTTTTGCAGTTGTTGATAATGGACTTGCCTATAAAAAAACACCCACCAGTCTCATTGAAATTGAAAAAGATAATAATGGTTTCTTTATAATGGCATCCGAAGAGGAGTTATTTCCACAGAATAATACAATGACTATTGCAGGAGCAGCGTCCTTTGGTATAATAGGAGGTATAATAGGTGCTGTAATAGATGTTGCTTCTTCAAAAGCCCGCAAACAGAATGCAAAGTATTATAGAGTGGGAATTGATGCGCTCACAGGGGAGTATATTCTACCAGAAAATTTTGGTAGATCAAAGTAAAAATAATTCCGTTTTTGGATTTTGAATACCATTTTTCCATTCAAATTTTCATTGATAAAATAAGTAGCCGAAAGAGTTTTAATTTAATATTTTTAAGTTGAATGATAAGTTAATTTATGCTTCTAAATTATGTGTGATAAATTCACTTTCATTTTCTTATCTTTGCAAATTACAAGATTCTTAAATGAAAAACATACGAAATTTTTGCATAATCGCTCATATCGACCACGGTAAAAGTACCCTGGCAGACCGTCTATTGGAGTACACGAATACGGTTACCCAAAGAGAACTTCAGTCTCAGACGCTTGATGATATGGATTTGGAGAAAGAACGTGGGATTACCATCAAGTCACACGCCATCCAGATGGATTATGAGTATAAAGGAGAAAAATATATTCTAAACCTTATTGATACACCGGGACACGTTGACTTTTCTTACGAAGTATCCCGTTCTATTGCGGCCTGTGAAGGTGCTCTTCTTATCGTAGATGCTGCACAGAGTATTCAGGCACAAACCATCAGTAACCTTTATTTGGCATTGGAAAATGATTTAACAATTATTCCTATTCTGAATAAAATTGACCTTCCGTCTGCCAATCCTGAAGAAGTAACCGATGAGATTATGAACCTTATCGGATGTGAATATGAAGATGTATTGAGAGTTTCCGGGAAAACAGGAGAAGGTGTTCATCATCTTCTGGAGCAGATCGTAGAAAGAATTCCTGCACCGGTAGGAAATCCTGACGGACCACTTCAAGCTTTGATTTTTGACTCGGTATACAACCCATTCAGAGGAATTGAAGCCTATTTCAAAGTAGTGAACGGAAGCATTTCTAAAAATGAGAAGATTAAATTTTTCGCAACCGGAAAAGAATATGGAGCTGATGAGGTAGGTACACTAAAACTGAAGCAGGTTCCAAAGAAAACAATTCAATGTGGAGATGTAGGATATCTGGTTTCAGGGATTAAAGATGCCCGTGAAGTAAAAGTAGGAGATACCATTACTTCTTTTGAAAAACCAGCTGATGGACCGATTGACGGATTTGAGGAAGTAAAGCCAATGGTATTTGCCGGTATTTACCCAATTGATTCTGAGGATTTTGAAGAACTTAGATTCTCCCTTGAAAAATTAAGACTGAATGATGCTTCTCTGGTGTTCGAACCGGAAAGTTCTGCCGCTCTTGGTTTTGGTTTCCGTTGCGGATTCTTAGGAATGCTTCACATGGAAATTGTTCAGGAACGTCTTGACAGAGAGTTCAATATGAACGTGATCACTACGGTACCGAACGTTTCATACTTTGGATATACTAAAAAAGAACCTGAAGTTCCGATTCTGATCAACAACCCATCAGAAATGATGGATCCTTCAACGATGGATAGAGTAGAAGAACCTTTCATCAAAGCTTCAATCATTACAAAATCTGATTTCGTTGGAGCCGTAATGACTTTGTGTATTGAAAAGAGAGGTGAAATCGTTAACCAGAGTTATTTAACATCAGAAAGAGTGGAATTGATTTTCAACATGCCTCTTGCTGAAGTTGTATTCGATTTCTATGACAGATTAAAATCAATCTCTAAAGGATATGCTTCATTTGATTATCACCCGATCGGATTCAGAGCTTCCAAGCTTGTAAAAATGGATATCCTGATCAATGGTGATATGGTAGATGCATTGTCTTCATTGATTCACGATTCTAATGCTTATTACATTGGTAAAAGAATGTGTGAAAAGCTTCGTGAGCTGATTCCTAGACAACAGTTTGATATTGCTGTTCAGGCGGCATTAGGAACTAAAGTAATCGCAAGAGAAACGATTAAAGCCTTAAGAAAAGACGTTACCGCAAAATGTTACGGTGGGGATATTTCCAGAAAGCGTAAGCTATTGGAAAAGCAGAAAGAAGGTAAGAAAAAAATGAAGCAGATTGGTAGAGTAGAAGTACCACAGTCAGCATTCATGGCCGTATTAAAACTGAATGACTAATTCATTATAAAATAAAAACCGCTTCAGACGAAGCGGTTTTTTTGTTTTATTTTTTACGGGTATACTTTATTTCCATTGTTTTGTACTCTTTTCCGGTTTTGGAATCAGGACCATACATTTCCAGCTTTTGATTGTTATCATCTACAAATGTGAAAACCTCCCTGAAATCACAATCTTTCCCAGGTCTTGAAGGATCCGTCATTTTTCCCTTAAATTCAACCGATTTTGTGGAAGCATTCCAATCTCCTTCGCTATGCATTATCCCGGTTCCCATATTGTCTATCCATGTGCTGACAAACTTCTTCTTTGCGTTGTCATATCCTACAATGCTCATCCCTTCAAAAGGCATTCCCATAAAGTTGCCTTTGTGGTTCGTGATCTGATAACGTCCGCCATACATCATTTTGTTGGTAGCCTCGGATTTACTTACCATAGGTTTTCCTCCATTTTCCATCCACATAGTAGTTTCTCCGGTCCAGTTCCCATCAGATTTGGCTAGCATTTTCTGCATTTCTCCCGGAGTGGCATACTCTGTCCAGTTTTTCATAGCCGTTGCGGAATCTACAGGTTTCCATTCAGAATTTGCTGCAGTAGAATCTGTTTTGTCAGAACCATTGGCCGCTGTTGTTTTTCCTTTCTCACATGCTGTTAATAAAAAAGCAACGGTGAGAATTGTTAATACATTTTTCATAATAATTTAGTTTTAAGATGGTTAGAATAATAACTTAAAGATAGGAACTTTTATTATAACCGAAATTGTTTTTTAATTTGAGCATAAATCGTAACTTTGTGTATTCGTAACGCAAATCAATTTATGGAGTCTCCAAAAAAATTACAGGATATAAAAGTGGCCGTAGATGCCGTTATTTTCGGATATTTTGATAAAAAAGATCTTCAGATCCTTCTGATTAAAAGAAATATTGAACCTTTTAAAGGCGGCTGGGCGCTGCCGGGAGGACTTGTGCTTGATGATGAAAGTGTAGATGACGCCGTAAAAAGAGAACTCTATGAAGAGGCAGGCATAAAGCCCGATTTTCTGGAACAACTCTACACCTTTGGTAATCTGGGCCGCGATCCGAGAAACAGGGTGGTTTCTATAGCTTATCTGGGGCTTGTGAACCCATCGTATCATGAACTGTTCGCAGATTCTGATGCCGAAGATGCACAATGGTTTAGTATTAACAAACTTCCTTCAGTGGCATTTGACCACAAAACAATCATTGAGACTGCGTTAAAAAGGCTTCGTACGAAAATTCAATACCAGCCGATCGGCTTCAATCTTCTCAATGAAGAATTCCCTTTTTCAGACCTTGAAAACCTTTATAAAACAATTGTGGGACAGGAAATTGACAGAAGAAATTTCCGTAAGAAAATCATGAGCTACGGACTGCTGAATGAAACCAATAATGTTAAAAAAGAAGGCAGCGGCAGACCCGGAAAACTTTTTACCTTCAATAAGGAAAAGTATAAAGAGCTTGAAGAGCAGGGTTTTTATTTTGAAATTAAATAGATTTCTAAACACAAATTTCACAAATGTTTTGCACAAATATCCACTAATATTTATGACATTTTTGAAGCAATAGTATAAAATATCAATTGAAAACATTCAATAGGAACGGGCTTCAGCCCGTTTTTTTATGATCAATTCCATCGGCTTTAGCCTAAATATCTTAAAGATTTGTACCATTTGTGATAAAAATTGGTCTCCTTCGTGTTTTATAAAATTAAATTTTTATCTCTGAAAATCAATTAATTATATTTATTAGCGTAAAATTAACACAAATAAATTTGGTGCAAAGACTGATATTATTTTAAATTTGTGTCAAAATAACGCAATCATGAAATACACCATACAAAATATTACAGAACGTTTTCAGAAGAAAGAAAGAATTAAATTTCTCTTTTTCTGGGGGCATACGGCAAAAGATATGGTAACCAAATCATGCTTTAGCCAATGGTTTCCCGGAAAATTTGAAGAAAACGGGATCATATATAAAACGGCAGAACATTATATGATGGCCGGAAAAGCAAGATTATTTAATGATCCTGAAACCGAAGAAGAGATCTTAAAGGCGGCTACTCCTAACCAGGCAAAAGCTTTAGGACGAAAAGTAAAAAACTTTGATCCTAAACTTTGGAATGAACATAAATATGAAATTGTGACCCGGGGAAACCTTTTAAAATTCTCTCAAAATCAGAAATTTAAAGAATTTCTCTTGTCAACCGGAGATAAGACCTTGGTAGAAGCAAGTCCGTATGACAGAATCTGGGGTATCGGAATGCTGGAAACCGATAGCAGAGCAGAAAACCCTTTGCTTTGGAACGGAGAAAACCTTTTAGGATTTGCTTTGATGGAAGTAAGAGATCAATTAAGAAAGTAAAAAACAACACCAATACAAAATAGGAATCATGGAAAAAATAGAACTGCACCCACAGATATTTCTGATTGAAGATTTTCTGACTGAAACCGAATGTGATCAGTATATCAATCTTTCGCAGGAGAAAATTTTTGAAGAGGCAAAAATCAATGTATTTGGACGCCAGCAAATGAATAAAGGAGTCAGAAATAATGACCGGCTGATGATCTTTGATGAAAAAATGGCTGAAGATCTGTTTAAAAAAGCATCTGAATTTCTACCTCAGGAACACGATGGATATCAGATTCTTAACTTCAATGAAATGCTCAGAGTGTATCGATATGCTCCCGGACAGCAGTTTAAAATGCACAGGGATGGAAGCTATATCCGAAATGAAAGAGAGAAAAGTTTTTACACTTTTATGATCTACCTGAATGATGATTTTGAAGGTGGTGAAACAGAATTAGAAAACCTGTTTATAGTGGCTCCAAAGAAGGGTACGGCTCTTATATTTCATCATCCTCTGAGGCATGAAGGGAAGACTTTGATCAGTGGGCTGAAGTATGTATTAAGAACGGATATCATGTATTCTAAAGAATAAATACTCTTAAAAAGTAAAGGCATTACTATGTCTTGTTTAATTAGCGTAATATCAACACAAATAAAAATATTGATCATGGAAGATGAATTAAAACCCAGATTTATCGAGTCATTACAAAGAAATAATGATCAGATCAGAGAAGATAGAGCAAGGATCATCGGAGCAGATTCCGAACTGATCTACAGACGCAGAGTGGAAGATATCGAATTAAAAATTAAAAGACTCGAGCGCGAACAGGAGGGGCTTATTGATATCAGTCCTCTAGACAGGAACAGTCTGACTTTTGCGGATTTTAATCCGGAAGCATTTGTTCAGAAAGACATGGAATTATCATTAACAATCAGAAATCTGAATATTCAGCTTGAAGTAACCCAAAAGAGATTTGAATATTTATTTGGAAAAACACTATAGTCATGGGAAGTACAAGATACGATTTAGACGCTCGTTATGACAGAGCAAGAAAAGCAGGCTACGGAACAAAATCCGCAGGTGAAATTTTTACCCAGAATGCCAAAAGAATGGCCCACGAATCCATGAACCCTCACGGAATTTCTTTCAGAGAATCCAGAGATTCAGAAGTTCATCCCAACTCAGTTCCTATTATTTTAGGACTGGATGTTACAGGAAGTATGGGACATATTCCTCATGAGCTGATCAGAGATGGATTGCCTAAACTGATGGGAGGAATTATCCAGGGAGGAGTTCCCGATCCGGCTTTACTCTTTCTCGGAATCGGAGATCATGAATGTGATGGCTATCCGCTTCAGGTGGGACAGTTTGAGTCTGGAGATGCGGAACTGGATATGTGGCTTACCCGCACTTATATTGAGTCCGGTGGAGGAGGAAATGCTGGAGAAAGCTATCTGTTAGCGTGGTATTTCGCTGCTTTCCATACCAGAACGGATGCCTTTGAAAAAAGAAAACAAAAAGGATTGCTGTTTACCGTGGGAGACGAACCTTGTTTAAAGACACTTCCTGCTTCCGCAATCAGAGAAATTATGGGAAAAGGACAGCAAACCTATACTCATCTCGAGTTGCTCGAAGAAGTAAAGAAGAAATACGAAGTATACCATATCAGTGTTTTACATTCAGATCAGGCACTCAGAGCAGACAGAGGATGGAGAGAATTGTTAGGACAAAATTGTATCTCCATAGAAGATCACAGGGAAATTCCGAATGTTATTAAAGGAATCATCTGCGATAGATTTAAAAACCCAACCTTTGGAACAACAGGAACAGAAGGTTTGGATCAATTTAAAATGCTTTAAAACAGAGCTATTGCCATCAGCAGAATTAGAAACACAAATGAAGATGGCAAAGCTTTTAAAAAATAAAAAGGATATGAAAAAGGCGCAAATCGTAATAGGATTAGGTTTTGGTGATGAAGGAAAAGGGATCACTACAGATTTTCTGGCTTCTCAAAATCCTGAGGCGGTGGTAATCCGGTTTTCAGGAGGCCAGCAGGCCGCCCATACGGTAATGATTGATGATAGAAAGCATGTACATTCAAGCTTTGCAAGCGGATCTCTTCGCGGATTGCCTTCTTATTTTACAGAACATTGTACTGTTCATCCGGTTTTTCTGCTCAATGAGAGAGAAGAATTAAAAACAAAGAACGGAAATATTGAACTTCATATTCATCCATTGGCAAAGGTTACGACTCCTTTTGACGTATGGCAGAACAGAACCAATGCAAGAAATCTGGAACACGGAACCTGTGGAAAAGGAATAGGAGCCACCATGAAAAGACACGAAAGTCCTTATAAACTCTTTGCCATAGACCTGATTGCACCTCGAGAAATGCTAATGGAAAAATTAAAAGGAATCGCCTATTATTACGGCTTTGTAGATGAAAAAGAAGTTGATGAACTTTTACACCCTTTTTTAGAAGCTGTTGACAGCATTGATTGGAAAATAAATGATTATACCTGGCTTGCTTCATTCAATCATCTTATTTTTGAAGGAAGCCAGGGTATTTTACTCGATATGGATCATGGTGTTTTTCCTAATGTGACCTATGCTCATACCACTTCAAAAAATGCCTGCGAAATCTGTAAGCTTTTAAAAATTGAAAACATTGAGATGTATTATGTCACCAGAAGCTATTCAACCCGTCACGGAAATGGCTGGATGAGCAATGAAAAAGAAATGAACCTGAGAAATAATGAGGAAGAAACCTGTACATTTAACGAATACCAAAAGGAGTTGAGAACAGGAGAAATAGATTATAACCTTTTGAATTATACCTTAAAACTGGATGGAGCCTATGTATTTCCAAGTAAAAAGAATCTTGTCATTACCTGTCTGGATCAGATTGATGAGAAATTTAAGGTAGAAAATCTTAATATGGATTTTGATGCTGTTTACGGATCGTATTCTCCTTATTCAAAAGATTTTAAGCAGATTTTTATCCCAAAGAATGAAGCTGCCAAATGGTAAAAAACATTAATTTTATATTTAATGATAGAAACAATAACCATGAAAATAATACAATATGTAAAAGGAGATGCTACTCGTCCCAATGCCGAAGGAAATATAATAATTGCTCATATCTGCAATGATATAGGAGGCTGGGGAAAAGGATTTGTCACTGCCATTTCCAAAAGATGGAAACAACCGGAAAAAAAATACAGAGAGTGGTTTAGAAACAATAAAAATTTTAATCTTGGAGAAATCCAGATCGTTCAGACAGAGGATGGTATCTGGGTATGCAATATGATTGCTCAGCATAAAATTATCACTCATTCAGAAGTTCCACCTATCAGATATGATGCTGTAGAAGAATGTTTATTAAAACTCGCGCATGAAGCTATCCAACAAAAAGCTTCGGTACATATGCCGAGAATCGGATGTGGATTGGCAGGAGGAAAATGGGAAGAGATAGAACCTATTATTGAAAGAACACTGCTTGCAAAGAATGTGGAGGTGTATGTGTATGACTTTGAATAAATGAACAAGCAATGAAAGAATTTGAAATAAGAGCAGATTATAAAAATGATACTCTCATCGTTTACCAGGCTTATAACAAAGCCATTGCACAATCAGCCATGGAGCATCAGAAATTTACCGCTCCTTTTTCATTCAACAGGATGACCTGGATAAAGCCTTCTTTTCTTTGGATGATGGAACGCAGTAACTATGGACAGAAATCCAATCAGGAGTGTACTCTGGCAATACATATTAAAAAAGAAGTTTGGGAGAAGGCTTTGAGCAAAGCGATTCTTACTTCACCAGAAAAAAGAGTCTATCCCGATCCCCGAAATTGGGAAAAAGATTTTGAAAATGCAGAGGTTTATGTGCAGTGGGATCCTGAAAGGAATATTAAAAGGGAAAAACTGAATTACCGCTCTATTCAGGTCGGGATTAGCCGATCGTTAATTGAGGAATTTAATGAAGAATGGATTGTAAAAATAGAGGATTATACTCCTTTGGTTAAGAAAATCCTGAATCTTACCAAATCGGGAGAGTTTGACAAGGCAAAGAAACTACTGCCTGTAGAAAAAAACTATCCTCTGTTAAAAGAACTGGCTCACAGAATTGGAGCCTCAGTGTAATAAAAAACAAAACATAATGAAAACAACAACATTATACAGACCGGTAGGAGAAAAAGAAATGATATTGATTATGGAAAGCAGATTTAAAAAATTTCCTCCAAGACTGGAATGGCAGCCCATTTTTTATCCTGTACTTAATGAAGAATATGCTTCAGAGATTGCTGAAAAATGGAATACCAGAGATGAAGCCGGAAATTATCTTGGTTTTGTTACCCGGTTTGAGGTGTTGAAAGAAGTAGCGGATCAATATCCCGCACAGAATGCCGGAGCCAGGAACCACAATGAATTATGGGTCCCTTCCGAAGAGCTGAACAGTTTTAATGAAGCGATTGTAGGCGATATCAAGGTAACCAAAGTATTTATAGGAGGTGATTTTAAGAAAGCCGGAAATACTGGACTGGAAAAACTGATTTCCAATATTAAAAAAACAACTTATGATGAAAATTGAATTAATAAAAGGAGATATCACAAAAATCCAAGCTGATGCCATTGTCAACGCCGCCAACTCATCCTTATTGGGTGGTGGCGGAGTAGACGGAGCAATTCACAGAGCAGGAGGTCCGGATATATTAGAAGAATGCAGAGTGATTAGAAACAGACAGGGCAAATGTAAAACAGGAGAAGCTGTGGTAACTGGTGCGGGAAACCTTCCTGCAAAATATGTTATTCATACCGTAGGCCCGGTTTGGAATGGTCATGCAGAAAAAGAATCAAAACTTCTGGCAGACTGTTATCATAATTCCTTGAAATTAGCAGAAAGCCTTGGGGTAAAGACTATTGCTTTTCCGAATATCAGTACCGGAGTTTATAGATTTCCAAAAGAACTGGCAGGAAAAATTGCTGTACATGAGGTCAGAAATTTTAAGTCTGAGATCATTGAGAAAGTTATTTTTGTTTGCTTTGATGATGAAAATGAAATGATTTATAAAAATCTATTAGATTAAATTAATGAAAAAACTAACCATATTAAGCGGTGCCGGAATCAGTGCCGAAAGCGGAATAAAAACCTTCAGAGACGGAGACGGTCTTTGGGAAAATCATAATGTAACGGATGTGGCAAGTCCGGAAGGATGGAGAAAAGACAGAGCTCTGGTGCTGGAATTTTACAACCAGAGAAGACGCCAGCTGCATAAAGTACAACCCAATGAAGCGCATCACTTACTGGCCGAGCTGGAAAAACATTTCGATGTTCAGATTATTACCCAGAATATTGATGACCTTCACGAAAGAGCTGGATCTACCAATATCCTTCACATTCATGGAGAACTGTTCAAATCATGCTCATGCAACAATAAAAACCTGATTTATGACCAAAAAGAGGACATCAATATCGGGGATAAAGCAGAAGATGGGGCGCAATTAAGACCTTTTATCGTTTGGTTTGGAGAAGATGTTCCCTTATATCAAACGGCAAGAGAAATCGTAAAAGAATCTGATATTCTGCTGGTAATCGGAACTTCTTTGCAGGTGTATCCTGCAGCAGGATTGATTCATGATATTAAAGATGACTGTCTTTTAATCGTTATCAATCCTAATGAAACAGGATTTGGATACGGACAGAGGGCTGTTGTTATGAAAGAAACTGCAACCCAGGGAATGAAATTATTGTTCGATAAACTGGTAAACCTTGCCTGATGGAAAATAAAGTAAAAGCAGGAATCATGGGCGTTTGCATAGGAGACGCTCTTGGTGTTCCTGTAGAATTCAAAAAAAGAGAAGATTTAAAACGCTTTCCGGTAACAAAAATGCTGGAATACATGTCATGGAATCAGCCCAAAGGAACCTGGAGTGATGACAGCTCTCTGACACTCTGTCTTGCTGATGAACTTACTAAAGGATATGACTTGGAAAAGATCGGGCAAAGCTTTGTAAAATGGAATAAATATGGCCATTGGACCGCCCATGGAAGGCTTTTCGATATCGGAGGAACTACAAGGCACGCTTTGGCAAGATTAACCAAAGGGGAAAGTGCGAGATTTTCAGGAAATATTTTTGAAGAAGACAACGGAAATGGCTCTCTGATGAGGATTCTTCCTCTTGCTTTTTATCTTGAAAATGAAAATGATATTCAAAAGCTTTATCTTACGGTAAAAGAAGTCTCAGCAATAACTCACGGTCATTTCCGTTCTGTTTTTGCTTGTTTCATCTATGCACTTTTTGCGATTGAATTATTAAAAGGCAAGGACAAAACAGAAGCATATAGCTATATACAAAAGACAGCGTTAAAATATGCTGATGAACAGGGTTTTAACCCAAAAGAAATTGAGCTTTTTAATAGAGTTTTAATAAATGATATTTCCGGATATCACGAAGATGAAATAAAGAGTGGCGGCTACGTCCTTCACAGCCTTGAAGCTTCTTTATGGTGTTTTTTAAACTCAGAAAGCTATGCAGAAGCCGTTTTGAAAGCCGTCAACCTCGGAGAGGACACCGATACAACAGGAGCTATCACAGGAGGAATTGCCGGAATTTATTATGGATATGAAAATATTCCTGAAGAATGGATTGCTGAGCTGGTGAGAAAGGATGATATTGAAGCATTGTGTGAGAAGTTAAACCAAAAATTAATGAATTAAAACACAACCATGAACGAAATAGAAAAGAAAAAAATAAGTAAATTTTTAAGCCTGATCCTACGCCATCAGCCAGAAAGTATTGGACTTACATTGGATGAAAACGGATGGGCAGATATAGAAGAGCTGAGAGCAAAATCAGCAAAGAAAAGGATATATTTTACTCCTGAAGAACTGGATGAGGTAGTAGAAACCAATAATAAGAAACGCTTTGCCTTTAACGAAGATAAAACGAAGATCAGAGCAAGTCAGGGACATTCTATTGATATCGATCTGGCTTTGGAAGCAAAACAGCCTCCTGAATTTCTTTATCATGGCACAGGAGAAGGTAATATTTCTTCAATTTTAGACAAAGGAATAGAAAAAAGAACCCGTCAGCATGTACACTTAAGCGCTGATAAAGAGACTGCTGCAAAGGTTGGGATGAGACATGGCAAACCCGTGATTCTTACGATCAGAACCGGAACAATGCATCAGGATGGATTATCTTTCTATCAGTCTGCAAACGGAGTTTGGCTCACCGATTTTGTAGATGCAAAATACATTTCTAAGTAAAATGAAAAGAACATTAGTAATAGGAGATATTCACGGAGGATTTAAAGCTTTGCAGCAGGTTCTTGAAAGAGCAGAAGTCACAGAAAATGATCAATTGATTTTCCTGGGAGATTATGTGGACGGCTGGAGTGAGTCTGCACAAATTATTCAGTTTTTAATGGATCTTTCCCAAAAACAGGAATGTATCTTCATCAAAGGAAACCATGATGCATGGTGTGAAGACTGGCTGTCATTGGGACAAAAACCTGATGTATGGCTTTTCAACGGCGGAAAAAGTACTGTAGAAAGCTATGCTGATTATCTCCCGGAAGATCTGGATCTTCACCTGGAATTCTTTCAAAGGATGAAAAATTATCATATTGACGATCAGAACCGACTGTTTATTCATGCCGGATATGCTTCCATGCACGGCCCCGAAAGAGAAGTCTACTCCAGTAATTATCGGTGGGACCGAACCCTTTGGGAAACCGCTGTAGCAATGGACAAAAAACTGGAAAAGAATTCAGCGTTGTATCCCAAAAGACTGCTTTTATATAAAGAAATATTCATCGGGCATACCCCCACTCTTGATATTGGCGTTACAACGCCGGCCAATAAAGCTAACGTCTGGAATATGGATACCGGTGCTGCCTATACCGGATCTTTATCCATCATGGATATCGATTCCAAAGAATTCTGGCAAAGCGATCCGCTTCCTTCCTTATATCCAAATGAAAAAGGAAGAAACTGATGAATTATATTCAAATAAATTATAGATCACAAATAAATCTCACAGATGTTCAAAACCTGTGGGGTTTCTATTTTATTAAAATATTTTTATCATTTTTCTATTTAAGATTTTAATGATTCGCTCTTTCATAAAAGATGATTAATTTTAAAGCCTGAAAATATCACTTCAATGAAACTGAAATATCTTTTATTCATCCTGAGTTCTACCTTGTTTTTTGCTCAAAAATCATTTCAGACCCCTTTTGAAAAAGGAAATGGTAACCAGACCGTTACCTATGATGAAATGAATAGTTATTACCAGGATCTGGCTAAGAATTTTAATACCATTCAGTATCTTAAAAAGGGGGAAGATGATAATGGAAAGCCTATTTATGTAGTGGTTTATAACCCTTTTCCTGAAAAAGACCTTGAAAAATTAAGAAAAGATAAAGCAATTCTCTTTGTCAACAATGGGATTCACCCGGGAGAACCGGACGGAATAGATGCTACCATGATGCTGATGAGAGATCTTGCCACAAAAAAGATTAAAACTCCACAAAATTTTATCATCGCTGCTATTTCCGCTTATAATGTGAGTGGAATGCTGAACAGAGGTTCTTACTCCAGAGCCAATCAAAACGGACCTGAGCAGTATGGTTTCAGAGGAAATACAAGGAATTATGACCTGAACAGAGATTTCATTAAGACCGATTCAAAAAATGCCAGAAGCTTTCAGGAGATATACCAATGGTTAAAACCAGATGTTTTTATTGATAACCATGTCAGCAACGGCGCTGATTATCAATACACATTCACCTATATTTCTACTTTTAAAGAACGTCTTGGAAATACTCTGGGGACTTATTTCTATAATGATTATCAGGCCAAAAATCTTGGAGATATGAAGAAACTGGGCTATGAAAGTACACCTTATGTAAATATTCATGGTGATGTTCCAGAAGTAGGCTTTGCTTCATTTGAAGACTCTCCGAGATACTCCACAGGCTATACATCACTATTCAATTCCTTAGGAACCGTTCCTGAAACCCATATGCTGAAGCCTTATGATAAAAGAGTAGATGCTACTTACAAATATATGCTGGTCAACCTTCAGAATTTAGATAAAGAGTATCGTACTATAAAACAGCTCCGCATTGAAAACTTAAAACAATATCAGGCGGGTAAACAATATGGCATCCGTTGGAAAATAGACTCCACAAAGTTCTCTACTATGGATTTTAAAGGCTACGAAGGAAAATACAAACCCAGTGAAATTTCCGGAAAACCAAGGCTGTATTATGACAGAAACAAACCCTTTACAAAGAATATAAAACTCTTTACTACCGCTGTACCAACAGGATATATTTCCATTCCGAAATATTATGTTATTCCGCAATCGCAGTACCGTGTGATAGAAGAATTCAGAAGAAATAATATTCAGATGAAACCCATTCAGAAAGACAGTACTTTAACGGTTGAATCTTATAAAATTAAAGATTTTAAGACCGTTAAAAATCCTTATGAAGGTCATTATCTGCATTTTGAAACCACAGTGGACGCTTCAAAAAAGAATATAATGTTTTCAGCCGGAGACTATCTGGTTTCTACCAATCAGCCTGGGGTGAAATATGTTATAGAAACCCTTGAACCTGAGGCATTAGACTCTTTTTTTAACTGGAATTTCTTTGATGGAATTTTAGCCCAGAAAGAATACTATTCTGCCTATATTTTTGAAGATACGGCTGCTGAACTGCTGAAAAAAGACCAAAAACTGAAAGAAGCCTTTGAAGCAGCAAAAGCATCAGATAAAAAACTCTCTGAAGATGGAGATGCACAATTAGATTGGGTGTACAGACATTCTCCATACTTTGAAGAAAAGACTTTCAGACAATATCCTGTTTATAGGGTATTGTAGGGAATTCCTCATAAAAAGTCAGGTTATTTTATTTTTTTATAGTGATTTGTTAATCAGTATGTTAGTTTTTTTATTAAATTAGTATTCAAAACAAAACACTATGAAACAAATTTATCAATTCGTAACATTGCTGTGCTTTGTACCAATAGGTCTGCTGGCACAATATTCTCAAAGTTTTGATTCGGCGACAATGCCTGCCGATTGGACGGTAATTAATGGAGGAGATCCCGGAACCTGGGAAACCTGGACTTCCTATGATTCTTCATTCAATGCGCCTCATTCAGGAACGCATTTTCTTGGATTGGAATATGGCAGTACTGCCCATGATGATTATGTCGTTAGTCCTGCTATAGTAGTGACTGCAGGAGTATCAGATAAGCTTACTTTCTGGGCAAGAAACAGGGGAGCCGGGCTTGCAGAGACGGTGGATGTAAAAATATCAACAACAACTCCTACCGTTGCAGGGCTTACCAATACGCTTGCTGCTGCAGTAAAGCCTCCTACTTCATGGAATCAGTATACGTATGATCTGACCCCTTATGTTGGACAAACCATTTACATTGCTTTTCATTCCACTACAGACGATATCTGGTTTATCGGAATAGATGATTTTCAGATTTCAGCAAACAGTCTATCGGTTTCTGATGTAAAAGCGGATAGCAGCCGGGCCTCTATCTATCCAAATCCGGTAAAAGATATCTTATCCATCAAAAATAAAACGAAGATATCTGAAATCAATATCTATGATTTTAATGGAAAACTGGTGAAGAAAGAAATGATGAGCTCAGAAAACGGAACGGTAAACGTAAGTGAACTGGCTGCAGGAAATTATATAGTAAAGGTCAAAGATAGAGAGACTGAAAAAGGCTATAAAATTATTAAGAAATAACATTTTTATAATAGAATAAAAAAGACGTTTCAGATGAAACGTCTTTTTATTTATCTTGGTAAACCTCTTTTTAAAGCAATTTCTGCCCTTTCAATGGCAAGCTTTTCTTTCCAGTCCATGTATTTACTTTTAAACTGTGACTTCATAACATCGTCAAATTTACGCTGTACAGTAAGATTCCATAAAGAATGAGCTTTTACTGCCCATGATTTGTCCCAGGCTCTTAAAGAAATAGAGAAGCTTCCATCCAGATATTTCATCCAGTGCCACCATCCCGTAGGCATAAATAAAGTATCTCCGTGCTCAAGGTAACATTCAATTCCTTCTACACCATCCAGCGCCGGAAACTTTGTGAAGTCTGGATTTTCAATATCATAGTCTTCTAATGCATAGGTTGCGTAAGGAATCTGATAAAGTCTTTCTCTCCATTTATAATCGAAAAGAAGAATATGTTTTCTTCCGTTGAAATGAGTATGGAAAATATGCGCCATATCAATATCAAAATGAAGGAATGTTTCAGATCCTTTTCCACCGAAGAACATATTGGGATATTTATCAAGAAACCCTCCCATGAGTTCTTTGGGCGAAATATAATCTTCCAAAAGTTTTGGTGCGAATTTTATAGGGTCAAAAAGGAATATTCTGAGATCAGTAGGTTCCCGCTGAATGAGATCTATATAATCTCCGAATTTCATTTTTGCAGCAGAAGAATTGATGGGAGCTGAAGGGTCTGCTTTTGAGCTGTCATATAAAGGAACTTCTACATCTCCTACTACCTCCTTCATGTATTCCATCGTCCATTTTTGGTAAGCAGGCCACTTTTTTGCCATATTTTTGATGACAACGGGCCTTCTTGGCTTCAGATATTTTTCGTAGAATTCCTCTTTGGAAATTTCATCTACAACATCTATAGGCTTTAAAATAATTCCCATTTTAGTAAATTTATATGACAAAATTATTAAATAAATGTTAACGATCCTCCTGTTTAATTTTTTTTTAATCTATGATTCAAATCAGATTTTACTATTTGGAATAGTTAAAAATATTATTTTTTTAGTTAATTGATTAAATTATTCTTTTTATTGCCAGAATAGAGTCGATCTGACCTTATATTACATCAATGATCTAAAATAGGGCAAGGTTTGAATAGCATTTTATTATTGATTAATATAGAATATTTATTTAATGCATTGTTTTTTTTAACAAATCGTAAAATCGTAAATTTTAAAAAGAGATTATAAAATAAATAAAAGTAATCTTGATATAATTCATCTATAATTTTTTTATTAAAACATAAAGAAATCAAGGATTATTTTTGTTAATTATAGTTAATAATTTAAAAGAATTTACAATTAGTTTTTTGATAGGTGTAAAAAACAAAATTATAACTATGTTTGTAGTGATAATGAATTTAACTTTTAATTACAAAAGTCATCTTTATAAAAGTGTAACAAAAAACTACAATGATTAACTAATTGAGCAAATAATAGGTATGAAAAAAAATATTTCTTTATTTCTGATGCTTTTCTTTACTGTGCTCACTTTTGCACAGAAGACCGTTTCGGGAAAGATTACTGATGATGATGGCGTAGCAATACCAAGTGCCAGTGTTACCGTAGAAGAACCAGGTAAAGATGCTATTCTGGCTTACGGAATTACCAATTCTAAAGGAGAATACAAAGTCACTTTCACTTCAGCGGAATCTAATGTAGATCTTAAAGTGAAGGCATTCAATCAAAAACCCCTTACTAAGCAAATCAGTAACAGCGACCAGAATCTGAATTTTAAAATGCAGTCTGAAGCTACGGAAATAAAAGAAGTACAGCTGAAAACAAAAATGATTACCGCAAGAGGTGATACCATTTCTTACGATCTTAAAGCTTTCAACAGCAAAAATGACAGAACCCTGGCGGATGTAATGAAAAAGATCCCGGGAATTGAAGTCAATAATGACGGAACAATTCTTTATCAGGGAAATGCCATTAATAAATTCTATGTCAACGGAAAAGACCTGATGGAAGGCGGTTATGGAACGATTAACAATTCCCTTCCGAAAGATGCGGTACAGAAAGTAGAAGTTCTGGAGAACCACCAGCCGGTAAAAATACTTCAGGACAAAGTGCCTTCAGATCAGGCAGCCATCAATATTAAACTGAAAAACTCCGTAACCATGACAGGTAGAGGAGAAGTAGGAACAGGTTTCGGAGATCCATGGCTTTGGAATGTGAAATTGACCCCAATGTTTTTCGGACAGAAAAGCCAGTGGGTAGTCAATTACAAAACCAATAATATGGGTGAACAGGTGGAAAATGAGGGGAATATATTAGCATTTGGAAATAGATTTGAAGGAAAAAGAATCAATGCTTCACAAAATGACTGGTTGAACGTAGAAAATGCAGATACCCCTAATCTTCCGGTGAAAAGATATCTGATGAATAATGTTCATTATTTATCAGCTAATTATCTTACCAATATTGATAAGAAAAAGGAGTGGGAACTTAAAGCTAACGCAAACTATACCAACAATGCTGTAGAAAGAGAATCCTATAGTCAAAAGGATTATTTTGGAGGAACTTCTAATAGTATAAAAATCCTGAATAATTTTTATACAGATAAAGCAAAAGGAGAATTAATATTTACAAAGAATGCAAAAAAAGGATTCTTTAAAAACACTACAAGTTTCTCCCAATATTGGAATGCAGACAGGGGAATTGTTGACAGAACAGATCTGAAAAGTGGAATACAGAGAAATGCTAATGAGAGTCTTGAATCTCCTACAACATCATTCCAGAACTCACTAAGTACAATTATTCCTTGGAAAGAAAAAATGGTAAATCTTTTATCCTATGTAAGCTACCAAACAGATAGACAGACTTTGCAAGTTTCTCCATCATCTTATTTGGATATCCCTGGATTTGAACCGGTAGCTAATACAGAATTTGCAACACAGAGTTTAAGACTTAAGACTTTTGAAGCTAATCATTCTGCCAATATTGGTTTTTCTGCTAAAGGATGGACATTTACTCCTGAAGTTGGATTTAATTTTAAAAGCACAGGTATGATGTCAGATTTGTCAAATGTGAAAGCAATTCCATCTACCAATCCTGATATTCAAGATCCCAAACCAGAAGCATATAGTAATGATTTAAATTACACCATAGCTACGCCATACGGAAGTTTAGGGATAAATTATAAAAGTGAATCATGGATGATCTATGCCAATCTTCCGGTAAACTCAAACAATATTAAAGCGGAAGATCCATTAAGACTCGTTTCAAAATCGGTAAATAAAGTAACGTTTGAACCTAATATTTTTGCACAATATTCATTTGCTTCATTCTGGAAAGCATCCGTAAATGCTAATATTAATAATAATTTTGGAGAAATAAATACAGCATATTCAGGGTTCTTAATGACGTCACCTGAGGGAATTAGAGCAATGGATGTTAAAAACCCAATTCCTCAGAATAACAATAAATCTGCTGGAACAAGAATAGAATATAGAAATCCATTGAATAATTTGTTCTTCAATGTTAATTACAGATATTCTGATGCAAAGAGAAACTTAATTTCAAATCCGGAGATCAATGGAGCCGGATATACCATAATGAAATATAAAGAGCAGGACAATCATGTATTGAGTAATGGATATAGTGTAGAAGTTGGAAAATATTTTCCAAAATTTAAAACAAACGCATCCCTAAGCTATAGCAACAATACAACAGAATCTGATGCCTTTTTGAATGATAAATCCTATACTAATAAAAATAATGGCCAGTCATTTGGTCTTAAATTCAATAATACCTATTTCAGTTGGATGAGCGTTGATTATAATGCAAGTCTTACCAGAACAAAACAAACAAGTGTTGGAGAATTAAACTCAAATGCTACCAGAACAGGATTTACCCATAACCTAGGGGTTTTCTTCTATCCTATGGAAAGTCATACTGTTGGATTCAATTGGGATCAGGTAAATACAAATGCAGCAGGTCAAAAATATCATAATGGATTCTATGATGTATCATATCAGTTTACCTGGACTAAAAAGAAAATTGATTTTGAATTGAAATGGATGAATATCGCGAACAAAAAAGTTTTCGAAACCTATGATATTAATACTACAAATATTGAGTATAAAAGATATCAGCTCCGCCCAAGCCAGGTTATGCTAACAGTAAAATTCAACTTTAAATAAAATAAAAACCAATCCATCCGGATTGGTTTTTTATTGAGATATACTGAAATTAAAAGCTTTGCTGGTCAGCCGAAGGCCCATAGCTTCCCGGCAAAGGAATGTTGTTCAGTCTGTAATACACACCCAATTGTGCTCTGTGATGGGTTATCTGATTTAAAGCATGTCGGATCGCTCCATATTTACTCCAGCTTGCCAGTTCATGGCCGTCATTTTTAATAGTCCAGCTGGGATTCAGGTCATCTTCGGTACTGTTTTCCAATGCAGTTTTTGCTGACTGATAATCATCCTCCAGTTTTTTCATAAGATCTTCTTTTGTAGAAAGAACTGTAGGTTTGTAATCGCCTTTACCAAAATCCAGTTCAGAAGTTTTCAAAATAGTGTTCGGCCATTCAAAAACTTCTACGAGATGGGTGGCAAGAGGCATCATTTTCATGCTTTTTTCATGGGGAGCAAAATCATTTTTTCCTTCAGGAAACAATTCAATAAACTTTTTTGTGGTTTTAAATTCTCCTTCCAGTTCGGATTTTAATTGAGATAATGTGTCCATAATATTTTGTTTTTTAGAAACTTAAAGGTAAGCGTTTTAAAAATGAAACTGTTTTAAGAGAATCATAAATCTTTTCCTAAAAAATAAAATTTCAAAAAAACTGTAACAAAAGAAGATATGTGATTACTAATTATATAAACTTGCTACAATGAAAAAGTTATTCTCCGTATTTCTTATTGCTCTTTTTGCGTTTGCAGGAGCTCAGGAATCAAAGGAAACTGCTAACCGTTTCTTTTATGAACTGACTTTTAAACCGAAGAAAGATTCGGCAAAACTTGATAAGATTATTACCATTCTTGATATTACTCCAAAGAAATCTATTTATCAGGATTATACAATGCCCGCTCAGGATTCTATCATTAAAATTAAGATAGAAGAAATGGAGAAAACCAAGTCTTTCAAGGATATGACCAAACTGATAAAATGGCCTAAATTCTCCTATAAAATTATTAAAAGCTATCCGGACATGAAGGTTCAGTATGTAGACAGAATCAGCAGAAATCTGTTCTCATACGAAGACGAACCGAAACTGCAGTGGAGTATTTTACCTGATAAAGAAAAGGTAGGTGCATACAATGCCCAGAAAGCAACTACAGAATTCGGAGGAAGAAAATGGACGGCATGGTTCAGTTCAGACATCCCTTTTCAGGATGGACCGTATAAATTTAAAGGACTTCCTGGTCTGATTGTAAAGATTGAAGACGCGGATAAAAACTATTCCTGGCAGTTGAGCGGAAATAAGAAAATCGAAAACTATGATGAATTATCATATGCAGATAAAATCAATGCTAAGATGGGAATGATGAGCAATACAATAACACCTACATCCAAAGATAAATTCTTGAAATCCTATGAAGGATATAAAGCAGATCCGTTTGCAGAATCAAGACCTTATATGACGGCAGAGAACATGAGCAGACCTATGCCGGGAACAGATGGAACAGTAGGAGACTTCATGAAAAGATTGGAAAAACAGGTGAAAGATTTTTTCGGATCCAATGATAACCCTATAGAAAAAGAACAAACTTCTGATAAGAAGAAAAAATAAGCATTCATATCAACTAAATTATATTTTGAATCAACCCAGATACAGCAATGTGTTTGGGTTGATTTCTTTTTGTTGAAAATGTTCTATGCTTTGTAGAAAATTATTGAAAATAAGCTCTATTTTGAACTGATACTTTAGAAAATATACTTGTTTTTAAAATTTAATAAACAAAAATTTGATTTTATTATTTTTCATTATATGTTTGTTTCACAACAAATTGAAATATTTTAATAATGAAAAAATCATTTTCATGTTGTTATTAACAAATCTGCAATGTCATTTGCAAAAGCTGAAGAACCAAAAGATAGGGTATTGCTTGGAGACATATTCTAGGTAAGTAAAAAAATAAGCATTCATATCAACTAATTTATATTTTGACCCACCCCAGATACAGCAATGTATTTGGGGTGGTTTCTTTTATGCCAAAACGTTATTTAGATTAAATTTAAATAGCGTATATTTGCAGGACTAAAAATTAGGCTTTGAAAGAGAAAGGATTACATAAATTAAGTGGATTCCCTAAAAACAAAATGGGGAAGATATTGGGGTATGATAATGACCATCTTAAAATGCCCAATAAGATCATTGAAATGGGGCTTCTTCCGGAAACCGCTTTCAGGATTTTGTATCAGGCTCCGTTCAATGGGCCCATGTATGTAGAATTTGGAGCAGAAAAAAGCCGGATTGCTCTTCGTGAGGAAGAAGGAGATTACATCATTGTTGAAGAATTGAATTAATGCAGGAAAACAAGAAAAAACAGATACTTTTAGTCGGAAACCCTAATGTAGGAAAGTCAACGGTTTTCAATACGCTTTGCAACAAAAAGCAGAAGACCGGAAACTATGCCGGTGTTACCGTTGCAAGCCATTCGGGGAACTATACCTATAAAGATCAGGATGTTGAGGTTATTGACCTTCCGGGTTCTTACAGCGTATACCCGAGTTCAGAGGATGAAGCTATTTTTTCCAAATATCTTATTGACGAGCAGAAAAACTATGCAGGAGTTGTTTATATTCTTGAAGCATTAAGTTTAAAAAGAGGGCTGCTTCTGTTTCAGCAGATTCAGGACCTTGGTATTCCAATGATTCTGATTGTCAATCAGATTGACCAGGCAGAAAGAAGAGGGATCACCATTGATATTCAAAAATTTTCCGAAGCATTAGGCATTAAAATCATCCAGACCAATGCCAAAGAGCAGATCGGGATTGAGGAAGTAAGAGAAGCTGTTTATAACAATGAATTTGTAAAAACAGATAAGGTTTCTTTTGAAACACCGAAAGAGCATAGAGATTTTATTCAGAAACTGGCAGCACATAAAGGTTTCGATAATGAATATAAAGCATGGATGAGCCTTTCACTGGGTACAGACCTGGGTAGAATAAGTTCCGTAATGGAACAGCTGAATGAGGCAGATACAAAAAGCCTGGTTCCAAAAAGATTACAGGTTCAGGAAACCGTTAGGAGATATCAGAACGTAGACAGAATACTGGAAGATGTAATTTCTAAAAAAGCTCAGTTCAAAGAATTATTAACCGAAAAACTGGATAAAGTTTTAGTACATAAATTCTGGGGTTATGTAGTCTTTTTAGCCATTTTGCTGATTATTTTCCAAAGCGTTTTCTTCCTGGCTGAATATCCGATGAACTGGATTGAAGAAACATTTTCATGGCTGGCAGCATTTACAAGCGAACACCTTCCGGAAGGACCCGTTAATTCACTTGTTTCCAACGGAATTGTTCCCGGTATTGGAGGAATTGTTGTTTTTGCACCACAGATTGGAATTCTGCTGTATTTTCTTTATCTGCTGGAAGACTCAGGATATATGGCAAGAGTTGTATTTCTGATGGACAGATTGCTTCGCCCCTTCGGACTTAACGGAAAAAGTATTGTCCCTCTTGTATCAGGAACGGCCTGTGCTATTCCCGCAGTAATCTCTACCAGAAACATTGAAAACGTGAAAGAAAGATTGCTGACGATATTGGTAACACCATTTATGACCTGTTCTGCAAGACTTCCGGTGTATAGTATTATTATCGGACTGATTATCTCAGAAGGAACATTCTTAGGAATAAAATATAAGGCGCTGGTTCTGATGGGCATGTATCTTCTGGGGTTCCTGGTTGCTTTATTCTCAGCAGCAATCCTTAAAAGATTTATTAAAAGTAAAGGGAAAACATACCTGGTAATGGACCTTCCTGCCTATAAGAAACCCCTTTTCGGCTATGACTTTAAAATGGTTTTAGGAAAAGTATGGGATTTCATTACTGGAGCAGGAAAAATCATTTTCATTGTAAGTGTCATCATCTGGTTCCTGAGCTATTTCGGACCAAGCCAGAAAACAAATGAACTGGTCGCTACAGACGTTCATCTGGATCATTCTTACCTTGCCAAAATGGGTAAAGGAATAGAGCCTGTTATCGCTCCTCTGGGCTACGACTGGAAAATGGGAGTGGGAATTCTTACCAGTTTCGTGGCAAGAGAAGTGTTTGTGGGAACAATGTCTACACTTTACAGTCTGGAGGATGATGCTCCGGAAGTAAAAGTAATTGATAAAATGAGAAGAGATGTGAAACCAAACGGAGAAAAAGTCTTCAGTTTTGCAACCGGAATCTCGGTTCTTCTTTTCTATGCATTTGCAATGCAGTGTGTTTCTACACTTGCAGTAGTCTACAGAGAAACCAAAAGCTGGAAATGGACCGGCTTTCAGGTGGTTATGATGACAGGTTTGGCATATTTTGTGTCGATGATAGTATATCAGATTTTAAAGTAATGGACTCATCACTAATTTTTCAGTACGTACTTATCCTATTAATTGTAGCATTCGCCTGTTACTCTTTATTTAAAGTACTTAAAAAGAATTTTGCCCCTAAGAAATTCAGCTCCAAAAGAACAAACTGCGATAAAGATTGTGGCTGTTCTTAATATTAGGTTCATCGGGTAATTGAAAAAAATGTAGTAAATTCATCTTTCTAATGTAAATTATTAATTTGAATTTCTTAAAAACAGGATCTCTAATCTTATTTTCTTTATTCGGTACTCAGGGTAAAGCACAATCTGATACCGCAAATACCAAGTCTTATGCAGACCAGGTAATGATTCGTGTGAATCTTGATACCAATATCGAGAACTATGTTTTTTCATCAGGAGAAGGAAAGAGTGCCTTCAAAATGGACCTGTCAATCAACAATAAAACCAAAACATCATTTTCAGTTGATTATAGAATAATAAGTGCGACAGTATCATTTGCTCCCAGATTTTTAGACGGAAATAATGATGATGAAATGAAGGGAGAAAGTTCTTATACCGATTTTAGTTTCAGGTTTTTTCCCGGAAGATTTATCCAGAATGTTTATTATAAAAATGTAAGTGGGTTTTATGTGGAAAACATGAAAGACCTATCTCCGGAATGGCAGGAAGGAAGAGATCCTTATATTCAGTTTCCTGATTTAAGAGTACAAACCTTTGGGGGATCTACCTCCTATATTCTCAATAAAAACTTTTCAGCAAGAAGTATCTACACGCAGGGAGAGTGGCAGTATAAAAGCAGCGGAAGCTGGGTTCCTTTTGTGGACTATGACCTTACTGTTTTCAGAAATAAAATTGATGGTGTAAAAAGCAAAGAGACGCAATATAACATCGGAGGGAATATCGGATATTTTTATAATTGGGTAATTGGCAAGAAGGTCAATATTTCACCTTATCTGGCTGCTGGAATAGGAGGAAAATTCTCAAGTTACAGAGATCTTGATAACGGAGGATCCAAAGAAAATGCCCAGTATGCAACGATAAGAATGCAGGGAGGGCTTCATATTGGTTATAATACAGACCGGTTTTTATTTGGAGGTAAAATGAATTTTAATACACATGCCTACGACCAGAAAAATAACCAGACGATAGAAAATAATAACCTTTATGGTTTGTTATACATAGGCTATCGTTTTGCACCACCGAAAGTTGTAAAAAATACCTATGATAAAATCCAAAAAAAGATTCCCGTTCTATAAGTTGAAAGGTCTTTTAAGTATCTTTGCGTTGGAAAATTTAGAAAGAACAAAATAAAAGTAAAAAACATCATGTCATTAATAAAATCTATTTCCGGAATTCGCGGAACCATTGGCGGTAAAGTAAATGATAACTTAACACCGCTGGATGTAGTAAAATTCGCTTCCGCATTCGGAACCTGGCTTCAGAATAATAAAAATAAAAAAGATCTTACCCTTGTCATCGGAAGAGACGCCAGAATTTCTGGTCAGATGGTTTCCTCATTAGTAACTGCTACATTGCAGGGATTGGGAATTAATGTGATAGACCTTGGACTTTCTACCACACCTACAGTGGAAATAATGGTTCCTGAACTTAATGCTGACGGAGGAATCATCCTTACCGCTTCCCACAACCCAAAACAGTGGAATGCACTTAAGTTATTAAACGAAAAAGGAGAATTCATCACCGGGGAAAACGGAGCTGAAGTACTGGCCTTGGCAGAGAGTGAAGACTTCAACTATGCGGAAGTGGATGATCTTGGAAAATATGAAACAAGAGACGATGCTTTCGATATCCATATCCAGCAGATCCTGGATTTACCAATGGTAGATGTGGAAGCAATCAAAGCTAAAAACTTTAAAGTAGCCCTGGATGCGGTAAACTCTACAGGAGGTATTGCTATTCCTATGCTTTTGGACAAATTAGGTTGTGAAACCATCAAATTATACTGTGAGCCTACAGGTCATTTCCCACACAATCCTGAACCTTTGAAAGAACATTTGGGAGACATCTGCGAATTGATGAAAAAAGAAAATGCAGACGTAGGAGTTGTGGTAGATCCGGATGTAGACAGATTAGCCCTGATTGATGAAAAAGGTGAAATGTTTGGTGAAGAGTATACATTGGTTGCAGTTGCTGATTACTTATTGAAACACAAAAAAGGAGCGGCTATTTCCAATCTTTCTTCCAGCCGTGCTTTGAGAGATGTGGCGCATTCGCATGACTCAGAATATTTTGCCAGTGCCGTGGGAGAAGTAAACGTTGTTACTTTGATGAAAGAGAAAAATGCAGTCATTGGAGGAGAAGGAAACGGAGGAATTATCTATCCTGATTTACATTACGGAAGAGACTCTTTAGTAGGAGTAGCTTTATTTTTGACTCATTTGGCCAAAGAAAACAAAACCGTTTCTGAGCTAAGAGCAGGATATCCAAGCTATTTTATGGGTAAAAAGAAAATAGAACTGACTCCGGAAATTGATGTAGACGCTATCTTAAGCAAAATGGAGCAGGAATATCAGAATGAAGAGGTTTCTACTGTAGACGGCGTTAAAATAGACTTTGAAAACAACTGGGTTCACCTTAGAAAATCTAATACAGAACCGATTATCAGAATTTATACAGAAGCTCATTCTCAGGAAGAAGCAGATCAGTTAGGTGATGATATCATTGCTAAAATTAAAAGTTTAATCTAAAACATAGTAAGAACGGACATTTGTTCCGTTCTTTTTTATATCAGGTATGTTTGAGCATATTAAAAACAGGTTTCCTTTCCCTAAAGAAAAATGGAGAAAATTTCTGGGAAGCTTCGAACGTATGGAAGTTCCTGCCAAAACTCTGCTTCTAAAAGAAGATGAGGTTTCCTGTAATGCCTATTATATTGAAAAAGGAATGGTAAGAGCCTGGTATAATAATGACGGAAAAGATGTCACTTTCCAGTTTTTTCTTGAAAATACAATGTTTTCTTCCCTTGAAAGTTTCAAAAAAGGCTTGCCGAGTATGGTGTCATTCGAAACCATAGAACCCTGCGTCTTATACAAAATTAATAAACCCGATGTAGAGGCCTTCCTGGACGACGTCTATGAAAACCCTGAGCTCAGAAACCTGTTTATGGATGCTCTTTTTGAAAGGGTGTTCGATTATATGAAACATTTCTTTTCCTTTATTAAAGATACCCCCCGGCAGCGGTATATTAATCTGACCAAAACCAAACCGGAAATTATTAAAAGAGTTCCCCAGCATTATATTGCTTCCTATCTGGGAATTACAACGGTGCATCTCAGCAGGATCAAAAGCAAAATATTAAAGGAGAGGCTGGAATAGGGTGGAAGATGGAAGACAGAAGTTTAAAAAAGAAACTGTATAAAATCTGACTCATCTTAAACGCAACGTTCGCAAAGAATAATATGTATTTTTGAAAATGTTCGCAAAGGCGTTTCACTCAGCGAGGTTGATTGTTGTTTGCTGAACGAAGTGCCCTTGCGAACAAATAATAGCAATATTATGTTATCCTAGCGTCCTCTGCGTTTCAATCTCTAAATGCCATATATTCTTTTTTCACGCTATGTTCGCAAAGATTAATATATATTGTTGAATACAATCGCACAGGCGTTCCACTAAGGGAGGTTGATTGTTGTTTGCTGAACGAAGTGCCCTTGCGAACAAATAATAGCAATATTATGTTATCCTAGCGTCCTCTGCGTTTCAATCTCTAAATGCCATATATTCTTTTTTCACGCTATGTTCGCAAAGATTAATATATATTGTTGAATACGATCGCACAGGCGTTTCACTCAGCGAGGTTGATTGTTGTTGTTTGCTGAACGAAGTGCTCTTGCGAACAAATAATAGCAATATTATGTTATCCTAGCGTCCTCTGCGTTTCAATCTCTAAATGTCATATATTCTTTTTTAACGCTATGTTCGCAAAGATTAATATATATTGTTGAATACGATCGCAAAGGCGTTTCACTCAGGGAGGTTGATTGTTGTTGTTTGCTGAACGAAGTGCCCTTGCGAACAGATAATAATAACAATATTATGTTATCCTAGCGTCCTCTGCGTTTTTAATTCTATTATCAGGGTTATAAACTTTCTTTCCCAAAACCCAAATCTCATAACAAATGTTATCGTTCCACAGCATTCATCCTCAATAATTTTGTATAAAAATTAAAAGAATGAAAGCAGCAGTAGTATTTGAAAAAGGAAGTATTCCTCAATATGTAGATTTCCCGGAACCGGAAACAATACAGGAAAATGAAATTTTAGTATCTGTAAAAGCAGCGTCTATTAAAAATCTTGATAAAGCCAGGGCAGGAGGAAATCATTATTCAACAGAAAATAAGGAACATCAGCCTACAATTATAGGGACTGATGGAGCAGGATATCTGGAGAATGGAAATAAAGTCTATTTTTTCAGTAAGAAAGGAACCGTAGCTGAAAAAGCGGTGGCTGATAAAAAAATGATTGTCTCAATTCCCGAAGAACTGGATTTTTCTATCGCAGCAGCATTACCCAACGCGGTTATGGGATCAGCAATGGCTTTAAAATTCAAGGCGGGATTACAGCCTGGAAATGTAGTATTGATCAATGGAGCAACAGGAATTACGGGAAGAATTGCCGTTCAGATAGCCAAATTATACGGCGCCCGAAAGGTCATCGTTACCGGGAGAAATGAAGAATCCTTGCAGGCTTTGCGTGAACTGGGAGCTGATGAGGTGGTTTCTCTCAAACAAGAGGATCATGACTTTAAACAAAAAATAAAAGAAATTCACCAGCAAACTCCTATAGATGTTGTTTTGGATTATATCTGGGGCTATTCTGTAGAAATGATATTGTCAGCTTTCAAAGGAAATGGCACATTTTCCCACAAAACAAAACTGGTAACAATAGGAGGAATGAGCGGTGATACCATTCAGCTGTCTTCACAGATTCTCAGAGGAACGGATATTCAGATTTCAGGATCAGGATTGGGCAGCTGGACGAAAGAAGAATCTGCACGACTTTTCACGGAAATCATTCCGGAAATGTACCAGGCAGCCGTAGAAAGAAAAATTAAAATGGAAACAGAAGACGTTGATATTAAAAATATCGAAACCGTGTGGAATGCTGAGATACAAAGCGGAAAACGTCTGGTCATAAGAATTTAACCCCAATTTCCATTTTTTTATCCACAATCCTTTTATCGGTTTTCTTTTTTTACTATTTTTATAATAGAAATTTATGAACTGGAAAATTCAAAAAAAAGTTGCAACTTTGCATAAATATTTGAATATCAGTTTCAGATGTATTATTAACTAACCGTTTGCCGAGGTTTGTAAGCAAATTCAGACATCAGGCCGACAAAGAGGACACTATTGGAAGAGTATTTTGGAAATGAACTTGTAAAAAAGTTCGAGGAAATGATGGAAAACAATGACGAATTCTACTTTGATACAGAAGAGTTGGAAGACATTATTGTTTATTATTTGGAGCTTGGAGATTTTAATTACGCTGATATGGCGGTTAATTATGGACTTAAGCTTCATCCCAATTCATTGGATATCAAGATCAAAAGACTTGAGATCCTTTTGGAGTGGGAAGACTATAATATGGCGAAAGAACTTATCAACGAGCTGAAAGGTGCTTCTATGGAGAACACAGACTTTTTGGTTTGTTACGCCAAATATTATTCGAGCTTAGGAAATCCCAGAAAATCCATTGAAATTTGTAAAAAAGCTTTGACATTAGAGGAAGAAGAAAACTTTCTCCACAACTTTATTGCGGATGAATATGTGAATCTCGGAGATCCTTTTAACGCACTTAAACATTACAGAAAAGCACTGAAAGAAGATCCTACGGATGAATATTCGCTGGAAAACTGTATGGTGTGCTTCAGTGACCTGAATAAGAGCGAGGAGGCTATAGCCTTTCTTAATGAATATTTAGATGAATTCCCTTATTCTGAAACCGCCTGGTTTGAATACGGACAATTCTATTTCAACAGAAAAAATTATGATGAAGCCATAAGAGGCTATGATTATTTGTTGGCAATCAACTCAAACTCTGTAGGAGTATATGCCAATAAATCAGCCTGTTATGAAGCTATGGGACAATACCAGAAAGCTATCGAGACTTATGAGGAAATGCTGGAGCTGGAATACACCAAAGCATTTACTTTTTATAAGATCGGATTGTGCAATAAGGCATTAAAACAGCCTATTTTAGCTTTAAATGCATTCCAGAAATCATTGAGAGAAGACCCTCAGTTTTATCTTGCAATGATGGAGCAGTCTTATCTTTACGAAGAAATGGGCGGAATGTCTGAAGCATTGCATTATGCCAAAGAAGCTACCCAGCTGAATGAAAATAACCTTGACTACCAAAAAAGGCTAGCGTTTCTTTTCATCGACTCAGGGAAGTTTGAAGAAAGCCTTTCCTGTCTTAAAAAGCTGGTGGATGCAGAACCTACAAGGTTTTACAACTGGTATGCCTACTCAGAAGTTTTGATGTTGGTAGGAGAGTACGAAGATGCAGTAACTGTTTTGAACAGTGCTATAAAAAAGCATCACAGAGCTGAGCTGTTTTATCAGTTGAGTAACTGTTTTTTCAATCTGAAAGATCAGGATAAAGGAACAGAATCACTTCAGAAAGCGTTAGATCTTGATCCGTCTTTAGTTAAGGATATGCAGAAAAAATATCCTTTCATTAAAGATGAAGTGAAAAAGGTTAAAGCTACCAAAGTGAGGAAAAAGAACTAGATTAATCTAAAATAATAGAAAAACCTGCAGAAGTGCAGGTTTTTTTTATTGATAATTGTACTCGTAAATAAATTTATCAGGAGTACTTGTATTGGGGTTCCCATTGATATCAAGAGATTGCCTGTCTTCTACGGACGGATAACCTGCGGTATTAAAAGTAGTGGTATATTTATGAGAAGTTGTTCCGGTTGCGGTTCCGCCGCCTGTTGTGGTACTGGTAAACTGTCCTTTATAAGTGCTTAAGCTGTTCTTTATATTTGAAAACAGCATGCTTACCCCATCGCTTTCATTTCCATTAAATATAATTTTATCAAAGCCTTTTACATTCTTAAAAGGATAGTTTTTATCCGTATAAGTGTAAGTTTCCGTTTCAGTATAGTTGACAGTGTTTCCATTCACGGTTCCCGTTCCTGAGCCTACGTTGCTTACCATATTTCCATTGCTGTATGTAAAAACACTGTTTATCACAGAAGATCCTGCAGCCCCGGAATTCGTTTGTTTTTTTACGTTAATTTCTGTAGTACTTGTGTAAGTATAAGTAAATGTAACCGTGTTTTGTACTGTACCGGTAAGAGAATATTCTTTGGTAATGGCAGAAGCCATACGGCCATTAGAATATCCGTATTCAACCGTACTTTCAAGAACGTTGTTTTCGTAATGTTTAATCCCGGTAATGTAGTCGTCTGTGTAAGTGAATTCAATTCTCTGCCCATGATTAATGTTGTTAATCATGCTGATGATTTTGGTTCCGTTGTAATTGATTTTCATTACAATACCGTCCATAGTCATTTTTGTAGGAAGAATTACGTTTTGAGTGGAAGGATCACTGTTGTCAAAAGGAGCATCATCACGCGAAGAAGAACACGAAAGTGTTAATAAGGCTATTGAGCCATAAAGTAGAATTTTTTTCATAGTTATAAGTTAAATCAGTCAAATATAATTTAATTTATAATATGATTTTATTTTTTTGGATTTGTTCTTAAAAATATAAGCCCTCCAATGATGATTCCGGCCCCAATAAATTGTAAATAAGTCAGCTTTTCACCATCTAAAATTCCCCAGATAATAGCAACAATTGGCATTATTAAGGTAACCGTGGAGGCAAAAAGGGGAGAAGAAACTTTCAGCAAACGATAATTCATTGTCATCGCCAGACCCGTTCCGAAGACAGATAAAAGACTTACAAACATAAGGCCGAGCAGATTGTCTTTGGAAAAGGTGAACTCCGAGAAGAATCCAGTGCTGGTTAATGCAATAATGGAAGGAAACAATAAAACAAATGAAAAAACAAAGGCAGATAAAATAGTGGAAGAAACTTCCATAAGCTTTGATTTGACAGTTGTTGTACTCATAGCATAACACAAAGTAGCCAATAGCAGCAGTAAAATCGGAATCATTTTCAATTCTCCGCTGTCACCCCCTCCGAATGCAAGAATACAAACTCCGGTAAAGCTTATCAATGTCCCTATGATCTGTTTCTTGGTTGTTTCAAACTTCCATACCAATGCTCCTACAATAATTACAAAAATAGGCATCATAGAGTTGATGATTCCAGCAATACTGCTGCTCACTTCGGTTTCCGCTATAGGGAAAAGGAACATAGGGATAAAATTTCCGGTAAAAGCTGCCAGAATCAACCATTTCAGATGTTTTTTAGGGAAAAGCTTATAATTGGAAATAGCAACCGGAAGTAAAATAATCCCGGCAATCAGAACTCTTAAAGATCCTACCTGAAAAGGATTAAAATGCTCCAGAGATTTTTTGATTAAAATAAAGGATGATCCCCAGATAATACTCAGGATAATCAGAAGAACCCATTTTTCTTTATCCGCGTTCATTATTTTCGTGTAAGATTTTTAGAAATTCTTTTTTAGGAATCATTTTAGCACCCAAGCTTTCGAGATGCTCTGTATGAGATTGACAGTCAATTAATTCAATAGTATTTTTATTACTTTCTACAAAATGGATGAATCCTGCTTTGGAAGCATTGCTCACTTTAGCAAACATGCTTTCTCCACAAAAAACGTTTCCAATCTGAAGCCCGTAAAAACCACCCACAAGCTCTTCATCCTGCCACACTTCAATACTTTTGGCCAGGCCATATTCATTAAGCTGGATAAAAGTATTCATCAGCTCATCAGAAAGCCATGTTCCGGACTGGCCTTTTCGGTTCGCCTTTTGACAATTCCTGATTACTTCCCTGAAGTTTTTATTCTCTGAAAAAGTAAAAACATTTTTATTTAATATCTTTCTCATTGATTTTGAGACTTTTAATTCTTCCGGAACAAGAACAAATCTCGGATCCGGACACCACCATAGAATTTCTTCTCCGGGGTTGTACCAGGGGAAGATTCCCAGCTGATAAGCAAACCAAATGCGCTCTACAGACAGGTCACCTCCAAAAGCAATCACTCCTTCATGACCGTCATACAGCTCAGGGTCAGGAAATGAAATCTCGTTTTCGTCTAATTGAACCATGCTTAGAAAAAAAATCCCACTTCAAAAAGCAGGATTTATATTTGATCTTATATTCTTTAATTAAAAAGGTAAATCATCATCATCATCTCCGGCAAACGGATTTTCGTTTGAAACTGGAGTTGCAGATTGTTGAGACATTGCCTGAGTAGGTTCTGAAGCATTTTCAGAAACTTTCTCTACTCTCCACCCTGTAATAGAGTTGAAGTATTTAGTTTCACCTTGAGGAGAAACCCATTCTCTACCTCTGATGTTGATTCCTACTTTTACGTTTTCTCCTTCTTTAAGGTTATCTAATAAACTGATTTTATCAGACAAAAATTCTATGTTTATCGGCTGTGGATACTGTTCTTGAGTTAAAATAACCATTTCTCTTTTTTGAAACCCGCTCGCAAATGTTTGAGCATCAAAAAGTTTCTTTACCGTTCCTTGTAATTCCATATCGTAAATATTAACGATGTAAAAGTAAGAAAATGAAATGTAATAAAAGGTGCCGTGAAAAAAAAATGTAGAAATTTTAATTTTTTTTCTTGAAAAGTTTGGTAGTAAAGGAAATTGCCCTATATTTGCACTCACAAAAACGAAGCAAGCTCTTTAAAACTTACAATATAAAAAAACCAGCGGATGTGGTGTAATTGGTAGCCACGCCAGACTTAGGATCTGGTGCCGTGAGGCGTGGGGGTTCGAGTCCCTTCATCCGCACTATGCGAAAATAGCTCAGCTGGTAGAGCACAACCTTGCCAAGGTTGGGGTCGCGGGTTCGAATCCCGTTTTTCGCTCCACACCATGCCCTGGTGGTGGAACTGGTAGACACGCAGGACTTAAAATCCTGTGTCCGCAAGGACGTACGGGTTCAAGTCCCGTCTGGGGTACAAGACCCTCTGTAATATCTTACGGAGGGTTTTTTGTTTTAATAGAGAGTGTTCTTTAAATAAAATTTTTATATTTGTAAGAAATATAGCCTGAATCTGTAAATTCAGATCAGCAAACCAGCGGATGTGGTGTAATTGGTAGCCACGCCAGACTTAGGATCTGGTGCCGTGAGGCGTGGGGGTTCGAGTCCCTTCATCCGCACTGTTCTAAAATATTTTTTAGAATCATTAAGAAGGTTGGAACCTCTGGTTCGGATCTTTTTTTTTGCCCACACCATGCCCTGGTGGTGGAACTGGTAGACACGCAGGACTTAAAATCCTGTGTCCGCAAGGACGTACGGGTTCAAGTCCCGTCTGGGGTACAAGTCCCTCTGTAATCTGATTACGGAGGGATTTTTTATGTCTAATAATCACTCTGTCATATTTTATATATTATAAGATATCTTTAACGGTTGTTTTCTGCTTTAAATATTTGTTAATGCCAAGGCGAAGATAGGTTTTGATCACAAATAATTTTTAAATAATTAAAAAATTGAGGCTGCTTTTGGTACATTTGTTTAAGAAATAAAAATAACCATGAAATTATTGAATACCGTTTTCGCTGTTACGATGATAACTGCTTCTCATCAATTATTCTCACAGACAACCAACGAGAAAAAAGCCAGGGAAATTATTGAAAAAGCCATTCAGGCCGAAGGAGGGAAAAAGCTTTTAAGCAGTATAAAAACACTTTATTCCAAATCAGAAACGGTAATGGACGGCCGTAAGGTAAACTGGATCACAAAAGAAATGGTGCCTAACAAAGGAAGTTTTGAAATTGAATATCAGGGAAGGATCGTATACAGATCCTGGTTTGACGGAAAAACGGGATATGAATTGGTTAATGGTGAGAGAAAACTGGCTGATCCTGCTGAATTCAAAGATAAAGCTGACAGAAAATATATCATCAATGAATTAGCCTACATAGATCCTAAACTGTACAAAATTGAACTTATCGATGATAATCCTGATAAGGTATATTACAAAATAAAAGCTACCTATATAACAGGAAAGGTGACTTATCTGTATTACGATGTGAAATCATTCTTTCTAAGCAAAGAAGAAACTGTTGAAAATGGAGAAAAGAATACGTTTTCAACGGTTTTACAAAGTGATTACAAAAAGTTCGGTGATCTTTGGAATGCCACTAAATCTACTTTTGTTTCTGAAAGTGGAAATCAGGAAGCCAACCTTGTGGAATTGTATTATAATAAGGGTATTGAAGAAAACGACTTTAAGTAAAATGTGATAGCTCATAAAAATCCCTACGCAATCAGCTGCATAGGGATTTTTATTTCTTCTCTGATTGACAGGCTATCCTTTATTTTCTAGCTTTTCCAGTCTTTCAAAGATGCTTTCAAATATATTCTTTTCAGTAGTAGAAACATATCCTACGACCTTATAGTATTCCTGATTTTGTTTGTTTGTTAATTGATTATCAGTTGCATATTGAAGGGTTCCATTGATGTGAATTAATAGATTATCAATAGAATCTGTTATTAGATCAGCTTTATTCAGAAATAGAATATCTCCGTATTGATATTGCGGTAATAGAGGCTTTTCTGTAGTAAATTCATAGATCAAATCAACGGAGGCTAATATTTTTTGCAAAATTAATGCATTAGGACTATTACTTTGTGCTATTACTTGTATTTCCTGATCATTCTGGATAGAAAATTCCGGGAAAAGCATAAGCTGGTCCGTATTCGAAACAGTTCCCAATTCATCTGCCTGTAGAGTTTCTGTCAGAAATTTATCAAGATTAAGGTTGAAATGATTGGCAACTTTCAGTATGGTTTCGATTTTGGGTTCTGCACGTCCTTCCTCATAAGAGCTTATCACCCCTCTGTTTAAATCAAATAAGTCTGCAAAAGCCTTTTGGCTTAATCCCTTCACTTGCCTTATTTTCTTAATATTACTTCCAAAGAAGCTCATGTTGTCTAAAATTTTTTGCAAATATAGTGAATGCGGTATAAACGGGTGATAAAAATATTTGCAATTTAAATTATACTGTGAAACGAAAAATCATTAAGGCTATCTGAGATCACAATATTCCGGAATGCGCAATAAATAGCAACAGTCCAATCTTTTTAAGGATAGAAAAGGATAAAGAGGAGGTCCTTTATTATATCAATTTCTGCTCTGGTCGTGGAACCATTTCCTTTCGTTATTACACATTCCAGTTGTTGCAATATGATCTGTACCCACAATATTGTATACTTCTGTATCTGTATCCCAACTTAAAGACTCCATAATTTTGTTAAGCAAGAAGAGTACTTATGGAAAAGATAAATCAACGTCAGGTACAGATTCAGTATGCCGAAGCTTATATTTCGGACATGCCGGAACTGAAAAAAAATTTCCTGCAAATGAAGGAAGCAAAGAAAGTAGATTCCAATTTCGGACTTCCTTTTATGTTGGCGAAAAAGAAAAATGAGACCATTGCATTTGCAAGTCTTATTGTGAATGAAAAGAATGAAATCTCTTTTAAAATATATGATAAAAACAAAATGTCAGAAGCTGAAAAGAGAAACTTCTTCTCCAATACTGAAAGATATTTTAAAAATAATGATACCCCTAATTTCAGGGATCCGGAACAACTGAAAAGCAGTATCAGCAGAATGATCAGCTGGCTGAATCTTGAATAAAGCCATGATAAAATTGTACATTTACTTAAAACCGCAATGCAATGCCGAAAGATGTTCTGTACCTTAAAATAGCCAACTCTGTCACAGAGCAGATCAAAAGTGAAACCCTGCAGTTTGGAGACAGGCTGCCTTCACTGAGAAGTGCCCAGAAATTATACAATGTAAGCCTGAATACTATAAAACAAGCTTATATGGAACTTGAAAGTCGCTCCCTCGTAGAATCCCGCCCCAAGTATGGATATTATGTCAGCCAAACCTTCCAGCGAAAGCTGGCGCTGCCTTCTGTTGCTCAGATGAAAGGTTCAGAAAAAAAGAATACACCACAGGATCTTATTGATAAAGTATTTGGAGTGATTGGAGGAACAGATATCACACAGTTTGGATTGGGAGTTCCGGGTAAAAGCCTTCTTCCGGTAGCCAAAATGAAAAAATGCATGATTGATGTGATTAAGAGGAAAGGAGACAGCGGAACAAACTATGAACCTGTACAGGGAAGTGAAATACTACGGCGGGAAATTGCCAAATGGTCTATAGTAATGGAAGGCAAAATCACAGAAGATGATCTGGTAATAACCTCCGGAGCAATGAATGCGGTTTACAACTGTTTAATGGCTGTTACAAAGCCGGGAGATTCGGTAGCAGTAGAGAGTCCTGTTTATTTCGGAATTCTTCAGGCCATTCATTTATTAGGATTGAAAGCTGTTGAAATTCCTACACATCCCATTACAGGAGTAGATCTGGATGCCTTAAAAAAGGTGCTCCCAAAGCTTTCTGCGTGTTGTTTTGTGGTCAATTATAATAATCCGTTAGGGTTTCAGATGCCCGATGAAAACAAAAAAGAGCTGGTAAAAATGCTTACGGAATATAATGTTCCTCTTGTTGAAGATGATGTTTATGGAAATATCTACTTCGGAGCGGGAAGGCCTAAGCCCTGTAAATTTTATGATGAAGCGGGAATCGTAATGTGGACCGGCTCAGTTTCGAAAACACTGGCTCCGGGTTTTAGAGTAGGATGGGTGGCTCCGGGAAAATTTAAAGAAAAAATTATCCGGCAGAAAATTGTTCAGACTGTTTCCGGACCGTCTTTATTTTCAGATGTTATTGCTGATTTTCTTGCCCACGGGCGGTATGATCATCATCTGAGAATGTTCAGGAAAAAACTCTACGCCAATTATCTTCAGATTCAGAAATCCGTGATTGAGTATTTTCCGGACAATACCAAAATTTCAGAACCAAAAGGTGGTTTTATGCTCTGGCTGGAGCTGGACAAGAGAATTTGTACAGAAGATCTTTATGATGTGGCTTTTGAACAGAAAATAAATTTTGCACCCGGAAGAATGTTTTCACAATATAATCAGTATCAGAACTGCATGCGTTTGAACTATGCACTGGAATGGACAGACAGGGTGGAAAGTGATCTGGAAAAACTGGGAAAAATGATAAAAAACAGAATTTAATAATCTTATAGTGATGAATGATATTAAGAATGAAGTAAAAATTGTAACCTATGAACCTCAGTATAAAGAAGCTTTTAAAGCTTTGAATGAAGAATGGATCAAAACATTTTTTGTGATGGAAGCCGGTGATTATAAGCTGCTGGATAATCCGGAAGAACATATTTTAAATAAGGGAGGACATATTGTTTTTGCGCTGTTAAATAATGAAGCCGTGGGAACTTGTGCATTGGTGAAAAGAAAGGATAACCCTATTACTTTTGAGCTGTCAAAGATGGCGGTAAGTCCTAAAGCTCAAGGTAAAAAAATAGGGTATTTGCTGGGGGCAGCACTAGTAGATCTGGCAAAAAACCTGCATGCTGAAAAAATAGTCCTGGAAACAAATTCAGTTCTTGTTCCTGCAATACAACTTTATGAAAAGCTGGGCTTTAAACATATGCCTATTGTAGATGCAGGATATGACCGTGTAGATGTGCAGATGGAGCTGAATCTGAATATATAACAAAAAAAATATTAGAACTCGGATAGGAATATCCTTGTTCTAATATCAAATTTAAATCTAATTGCTTTACTGTTTTATTTCTTGATGAAAGTCTTGGTCAGTGATTTTTTGCTTCCGTTGATTTTAATGAAATACACTCCTGCCGGAAGATTTCCGATATTGATTTTTTCATCGTAAAATCCTCTTGAAGACTGTAGAGACGTAGTAGAAACAATCGATCCCTTATTATCAATGATTTCTGCTTTAATTTCTTTATCTTCAGTTTTATACTGGATTCCGATGAAGGTTGAAACAGGATTCGGATAAATTTTAAAATCATCAGTCATTACCTTCGTCTCTTTTGATGTCAATACTTCTTTGGAGCATGCCGGAATTCTGTTCACTCCGTCAATTCCCCATGAAGACTGCACCGGAATACAAAGCCAGTTCAATACCGTTGGGAAATGATCTGTTTCTCTTGTTGTTGACGTATAATCATACACCTTAAAATTGTTCACTGTATTGGCATTATACGTTGGCGAACCAGTTACAGTCATATTATTAGTATTTGGACTTGCATCTGTCAATGTATTTCCTGAAGTACCGTTACATTTCCAATTGGCTAATAGTTGAGAATAATAAGGATGCGAAGATGTAATATCCTGATTTGCCCAATTCACAATCACATCATTTGGAAGTGCAGATTTCCATATTCTTACATCTTTATAAGATGCCGCGAGATTAATTCCATAAGCATTCGTACCATCCTGATTTAAAGTTAAAGGAAGGCCGGAATCAATATTTCCGATGGTATTCATTTTAGCAAAAGTTACCGGAACACCGTCTTCATAGAGCGTTACAAGGCCATCTCTGTCAAAGCTGGCAGCAATATGTTTCCATTTATTGGTTTCTACTTTTCCGCCTACAAGATCAATTCTGTTCGTCCCGTCACCAATATTTATCTTGAAAGTCTGCCCGGAATATCCTGAGAAAACGAATCCTTTATTTTTTCCGTTAGCCCAGTTTTTATTACTGATCATCACCGGATCACTGGAATAAGATGCATTAGGCTTTACCCAAAATTCAATGGTAAAATCCTGATTCGCTCCAAAATTGAAAGGTGTCTGGTTAGATGGTTTTGCATACGTTCCTGCAGGGAAATTCAACTGGTTGAACGTTTTATTCGATTCCAGCACGGTTTTGCTGATCTGCTGAGGAGTAAATCCCGGATTGGAGTACACCGTAAAAATATTTCTTTCAGAAAGGTTTCCGCCACCATGAGAACTGTCTACCGCTCCATGATCTGTAGTCAAAACGACTAACCAATCTTCGTTGTTGTAAGAAGGCCTGTTTTTCATAGCGGCAACAATTTCTCCGATATAAGTGTCGGTAGTTTTAATAGAAGAAACGTATTGAGGAACACCTGATGAGAATCCGTAAGAATGTCCTGCGTGGTCTACATCGTCAAAATCTACAAAGAGAATATCCGGATTATCATTCTGCAAAGCCGTTACAGCAGCATTCTTTACTGCAAGATCTGTTGCCAGGTTAGTCTTTACATCCGCATTCTGTATGATTTTATCATTGATTGGTGCCCAGTGAGCTAGAGAAATGGTTCTCAGGCTCGGATTGTAAGTTTCTGCTCTTGTAATAAAATCGGGGTAATTAACGAAGTTCGGGCTTGTAAAGTTATTGTCCTGAACATTGTGTTTGGTGTGCCATACACCGGTAAGCATGGTACTCCAGCCGTTTCCGCTCCAGGTAGTGGCAGCACAAAGTCCGTCAACAGAATAGATTGACTGACTGATAAGATTTTGGATGTTTGGAGTAGGGGTAGACATCATTACGTCTGCACGACATCCGTCAATTCCAATAAAAAGTACTTTTTTTGTCTGGGCTCCAAGAAAGCAGCTCATTACAACAGCCATTGAGAATAGTTTTGTTTTCATAAGGAAAAGAGTTTTGAAAATAGAAAAGTTTACAAATAGTAATTTATTTTTAACTATTGTAAAATTAGTTTACTATTTGTAAATATTTATGAACTAAAAGTTAATTAATTGATAATTAAAAAGTTCTGAAAAAAAAGGATGAAATGTTTAACCAAAAAAGTCACAAAAAGTGTTGGAGTCTTGTTTGATTTAAGCTACAGACCTTACAAATATAAAGTTCACAATAGGCTCAGAAAATCTCCGATTTTGACAAATATTCAATCGAACGTACGATATTCCCCTCCTCCGGAGGGGTGTCAAATCAAAGATTTGACGGGGTGGTAAAAAACACAAACATTCTCAATAGAAATATCCATGAAAATGTTTGTGCCAAGAAGTATTAAAAGTAGTTTGAAAAAGAGCTATTAAAGAAGATCTTCAGCCTCAGAAATGGTATTAAGAATATAATCCGGGGAAGCTTTTTCAAGTTCTGCCTTACTTTGAGCTCCTGACAGGACAGCAATCGTCAGCCCGCAGCCTGCATTTTTACCTTCTTCAACATCAATGACAGAATCTCCTGCCTTTAAAACCTTATGTGCTTCAGTGATATTGAATTTCTTCATTGCAAGAAGGATCATTTCAGGGCTTGGACGGCTTTCCGAAACATCGTCCGCAGTAATCAAAGCATCAAAATGAATGCTTTCTTTCCAGTTGAGTTTATTCAAAAGCTGATGAGCGATTTCAGAGGTATATCCGGTATTTAAAACGATTTTTTTGTTCTGAGACTTCATGCTGAGCAGGAAACCTTCCGTTCCGTTGATGGGTTTTACTTCAAGATTTTTATAAGATTCTTTAAGCTGATCTGAGAAATTTTCAAAAATAGCGGGAGCATCTTCTTCATTTCCGTTAATTTCCTTTAGAAGGCTTGTAATGGCTTCCAGTTTTTCCATTCCGGCACAGCTGGATAATACTTTTTCAAGGCTTACAACATAGCCGTAATCATTCACAGCGTTGGTAAGTGTTTTGTATACTACATTGTCCTCATCAATCGTTGTTCCGGCCATATCCAGAACTAATAATTCTATATTTTTCATTTAAATTTTATGCATAAATTTTTTCAATATTAAACCTGGAGAAGCCACCGCTTCCCGTCATTCCTTTTCCTCCGATACCTGTTACAATGTGAATATTGGCAGATGGGCTGTGCTCGAAAATATCTTTGGATTTGCATTGGGAATAAATTCCGAACCACCTTCTCTGAATTTCATATGTGGGAAGATCAATGATTTTCTTCGCCTCAAGAATCATAAATTCATCAATCTCCATATTAAGATCATACCCCAGATCATCTGAATTTTTAGCATCTGCATATTCATGAGAATCTCCGATAATGACAGAACCGTCAAGTGCTTGTTTGAATAAAATATGAACCTCATATTTCTTTTCAAAAGAATTTGGATCTTCTAAAGCTTTGATTTTCTGGAAAGAAGGACATTCGCTGAATGATTCATATCTTCTCACAGAAAGCCCGGTAAGAATATTTCCCTGAAGCGAATAAATCCCCTGTGGTTTAGTCTGAAGCATCTGAAGTTTACTCACTTCCAGATCACTGTCATTGAATACTTTAGGATATAAAGTTTTGAATTCATGCCCGCCGCAGATAATGATTTTAGACGCGGTGAATACTGTTCCGTCTGCCGCTACAGCAGTACATTTCTGGTCATCTTCAAGGGTTTCAATAACTGTGGTGTTATAGAAAATCTGCAATCCCATCTTTTCCTGAAGCAGTTTATGAAGTTTTACGATCATATCTGCAGAATCTACAGAAAGTTCCTGTGAAAAAAACAGTCCTCCTTTGCAATAATCCGAACGGAGACCGTCATATTTCTTGATACAGTCGCTTTTTGATAATAAAACAGATTCATAATCATTGTTTCTGTTGATTTCATAAAGTTCTTCAATCAGCTGAAGTTCCTCGTCATTGGAAGCGATATATACAGATCCGTTTTGTCTGATGGTAAGGTCTGCCTGCGTGTGAAGTTCATGATAGATGGCAAGACTTTCTCTTCCGAAATTCTGCCATTTCAGATCCATTCCCGAGGGTACTACCTGTCCGAAATTCCTTACAGTAGCGCCCTGAGGAACAGAATTTCTTTCCAGTAAAGCTACCTTAAGATTTTTCTTCAGCGCATGATAAGCATGGAATGTTCCTAAAATTCCACCTCCTACAACGAGTAAATCAAATTTTGTTGTCATTGTATTGTTATTTATAAAATTTTCGACGTATCGAAATTGATGAATTGATTAGAGTTTGAGTTTAAGTTTGATTTCGGCTTTGATTTGTTCCTGAAAGCCAGAAAAGCAATCACCGAAAGAATGAAAACCGTAACGGTGATGATATAATTTAAGCTGATATAAAAATGCAACCATGAAGTCTGGGCTGAACCAAAGTTTTTATACAGAAGAATCAGAACACTTCCCAGATACCCGAATGAATCTACCATATAGATCAGAAAACCTACATTTCCTTTGATCTCAAAAGCAGCAATCATCCGGTCAAAATAAATTCCGTTAAAAGGAATATAGCAGATATACATTCCGAAACCGGAAACCGTCATCCATAAAACCGGAGATAATGAACCCTGCTGAAAAAGATAAGTAGAAAGCCCTACGGTAAGAATTCCTGCGAAAAGGATATAATGATAGTAAGCAAATGCTTTTTTATTGTTTTTCACTTTCACCATAAAACTTAAGATTAAAAGAACCATCACCGCAATCGGAATCTCTGTTAAGGTAAAAATAGAACTGTCGAAACTGAAATGCAGCCCGTCCCAGATTTCCCGGTTAAAATTATCCCTGAAATCCCTTAAGACCGTTAAGCTGATATATAGAAATATAATACACACAATCGGAACAAAAAACTGCTTGATCAGTGCTTTTCTTTCCGAGCCATTCAATGGCTGTCTTTTGTTTTTAAGCAAAATATCTTCGTCCGAAGGTTGGGGGATTTTTTCAAGAAGCAGGCCGAAAAGAATCAATGGAATAATGAAAATAAGTCCGGCTGAAAACGGCATCCAGAATTCAGAAATTGAGAATGTATCCATTAAAAATTTCCCTACAGATTTTGTAAATCCTGAAGAAACCACAAAACTAGAACATAAAAATAAACCAATGATTTCTGTCGTTTTGCGCCCTTCGATATAAGAAAAAACAATTCCCCAGATCATTCCCAGCGGAATTCCGTTGATGAACATACATATAATATTGTAAGGAGCGGGAACGGCTGCAAATCCTAACAACGCAAGTTCTGCAATGGCAATGAAAATAAACAGATAAGTAAGTCTTTTCCGGGGTTTCAGTTCCGAAATAAATTTAATCCCAATGAATTTTGAAATAAAATAGCCTACTGCCTGTGCAATGATAATCAGAATCTTATAATCGACTCCGAAATAGGAAAGTCCCTCGAAAGAAGCTACCGTAAAAGGCTTTCTGAAGCCGTACATGCAGAAGTAAACACCAAAAGCAGCAAAAGCGGCTTTCAGTGTTACTAATGTTTTTTTATTGAGTGTTCTGGCCATGATCATGGTTTAGAAGTTCAGTTTTACTCCAAGATTGAATCGTACGCCGTAATATTCTACCTGCTCAGGACGGTCTTCATTTTTACCAAAGTGATAGATCAGAGGTTTGTTCAGAATATTGTTGACATCCGCGTATAAAGTCAGGTATTTTGTAAACTGATAAGAGCCTCCGAAATCAAGATTGCTGTATTTACCATAATAAGAATCATTGATGTCTTCCTCAGCATACTCTACAGCATATTTCCCTTTATAATTGTAAGCCAGCCTTGCATTGAATCCTTTTTTCTCAAAGAAAAGCTGCGCGTTATACAATTCCTTTGCCTGATAGGGAAGGGCTACCATTCTTCCGCTTGGTTTTTCCATTTCAGAAGTCATGAATGTAGCATTCAGCTGCACTCCGAAGTACTGTAAAAATCCCGGAAGAAAATCAAATCTCTTATTGATTCCCAGTTCAATACCTCCCAACCATGCTGCTTTTCCGTTATTTGGAGCGGTAAACTGTACTCCGTTGTTTCCATTATAATTTCCGATAAAAGAATCCTGGAAAATAGGATCTGTAATAGATTTATAGAAAACGCCACCACTTAAAATCCCTACGTTGGAGAAATAATATTCGCCCATCAGGTCAAAATTCAAAGAATAGGTAGGATTAAGATTCGGATTTCCTCCTTTAAATTCGTTATCTGCTTCAATATAAGTTCCTCCGGGAGTCAGATCTCCGAAATTCGGTCTTGAGAAAGTTCTTGTTGCTGCAAAACGAAGATTGGTTTTATCGTTCAGCGTATATTTTAAATGAATCATTGGAAGAACAGCCAGGTAGTTTTTGGTATTTTCTACAGGAGTCAGTACATCATCATTTACGCTGTATCCTCTTACTTTCGTATTGGTATTGGATAATCTGATTCCTCCTAAAATCGTAATCTTATCATTCAGTTTATAGGTTGCCATCCCGTAAGCATCTGCGTGTTTTTCAAAAACATCAAAATTTCTTCCTAATGCTTTGTTGTATTCCAACGCTTCAGAATCAGCAGTATTAATTTTCAGATTTCCCTGATGATCATACCAGAACTGATTCATTCCATTGATGGAAAGTACCGGCCCGAAAGTATTCCCAATGTGGGCATTCATTTCACTTAAATATTTCGGTCCGTTGGGCTGTGTCGTGATATATTTCGAAAAATCAGACAGAAGCGGGGCCGTTCCGTTGCTCCAGTTGTAGAAAATATCAGAGAACTTTGCGTTACGCTCTTTATCTCTATATTTAAAACCATACTTTAAAGTTAACTTCTCAGATGCATTGATCTCATGATTGAAAGCTGCTACAATTTTATCCTTTTCCTCTACAAAAACTTTATAGAATTCAAGATCTGTAAATCTCATCTGGGAAGCATCCATCTTGAAGTTCGGATCACTGTAGAAACCAAACAAAGCATCCGGGTTTTTATAATCTAATTTTCCACCATCTGCTTTCCAGTAAGCTCTTGGGCCAATTCCATGATTGGAAATATAATCAGGATTGATGCCTACACCAGATTGGGTATACTTGATAACATAGTAAGAATTGTTCTGTTTGTCAGGGATATTTCCATACTTGAATTTGTTGTCGTAATAAGATAAATCCCAGTCGATTTTTCCTTTATTTAATTGATGAACCGCTCCCAAAGAAACCGAAGTAAGCTCTGTAATCAGTAAATTGTGAATGTTCTGAAGTTCAACTCTCGCTGTATTATTGGCACTGCTGAACTTGTCAAACCGGATTCTGTGTTTGTAGTGGGTTTCGTCATCCGATAATGTACCATACATTCCTTTTAAGTAGAAAGTGGTTTTCGGAGATAAAACATATTCAAAAGCCGTATTGATCCCTGTTGTCTTTCTTACCCCGTTATAATCACGGAGTTCCAGTCTGAAAACACCTTCGTCTCCGCTTCTTCTTGCCTCGAAATTATCTGTAGACCAGTTTCTTATGAAATGAGCGAAATTGAACAGGTATCCGAATTTTTTATCTTTTGTTCTTCCTCCATACAAAAATCCAAGGTTGTAAACGCCTTTATCTGCTTTTGCATTATATCCGCTTCCAATTGTTGCTTTGAATTCTGTTTTCATTGGAGGCGTTTTGGTGATAAAATTAACACCACCACCAATTCCGTCTGCTTCCATATCCGGGGTAAAAGACTTGTTTACATGCACATATGAGATCAATTCCGTAGGAAAGAAGTCGAAAGCTGTAGCTCTGGAAGTTGTTTCTTCCTCAGCCGTTGGCAGCCTGTTTCCATTGATGGTTGTAGATGCCCAGAATGGCGGAAGTCCTCTCAGGGAAACAAATCTTCCTTCTCCCTGGTCTCTTTCAATAGAAACTCCCTGCACACGCTGTACCGTCTCTGCTGCATTCCTGTCCGGGAGCTTTCCTATTCCGTCTGAAGCAATAACATTTGTAATGTTGATGGCATTTTTCTGAAGATTTAATGCTCTTGCTTCTGTATTTTTAAGTGTTCCCGTAACCACTACTTCATCAATGTTTTTTCGGGGCTGGGAGAGTTTGATGATTCCCAGATCAACTGTTTGTTCCGGTTTTAGATCTATATTAATATCTGTAGGTTCATAACCTATATAGCTTATTTGTAAAGTATATTGGCCCTCTTTGATATCATTGATGGCAAATTTTCCTTCAATATCAGTTGTGATATTTCTGGATAAGCCTTTTATTTTGACTGTGGCCCCGGGGAGAGGCTGGCTGTCGTCAAGAACAGTTCCTATAATTAACTGTTTTTGCGCTGAAACAAAAACGATGAGACAGACAAAAACAAGGGTAAGTAATTTCTCTAAATTTGTTTTCATTTTTACATATATTAAATTTTTTATGCAAATCACGCTAATAATTTTAATATATATAAATATTTCGTGTTAAGTATTGTTTAACAAATAAATGCTGTTTGTTACAGTTATTTTACTTTAAAAAAACATTGGGTTTGATCTGTGAAAACAGGAAGAAACAGAGATTGGTGCTGTCCATACCTTGTTTTTGGTAAATATTACTTTATAATTATGCAATAGAAAATTGATTCAAAACTAAGGTGTTTTGGTTCATATTTCGTTCATCTTGGTAGAAAATAGAAAATCAAAAGTTGCATATTTGTAAACTTTTGTATTGTCTGAAAATTAGAAATTGAAGGATAATGAGTAAAATGATTATTATTTTAGACGCAAAAGGTTAATGATTCAAACAGTATATTTATAAGGAAGCAAAGGGTGCGACCTTGTCGCTGATGAAGCTTTATCATAAGGTTATACCCTTGGAATGAATCTCCTCAAGAATTGTCATTCTGAATGAAATGAAATGTAATGAAGAATCTCATACTATTGAATGAAAATAGGATTCTTCCTTCGTCAGAATGACAAAGTCAAATCAAAAACTTTGCGTAAAAAATATGCTGTTAAGCAGTATAAAAATAAAGAACAAGCATCACACAGCTTTCATCACTGATGCTTACAGGAACGTGAGGGAATTTACCGTTGAAATATAGAGAATCGCCTTCTTTTAAAATGATTTCTTCATTGTCAATCATGTATTTTACTTCTCCTTTCAGGATGTATTTGAATTCCCAGGCATCCGTAATTACTTTTTCTCTCTTAGAATTGGGCTCAAGGGTAAGGAGTACGGCTTCAAAACCTAAAGAATGAAGACTCTTGCTGAAGATGTGCATGTACTTGAATCCTTCAGCTTCTACTTCCTTTTCAATGACTTGCTGGCTTTCTTTCGGAACATAAATGAATTTGGCGTTGGACTTTTTTTCAACTCCTTCAAAAAAATAGCTGGCATCTATTTCAAGAGATTGAATCAGATCTAATAAAACAGGAAGCGAAGGAATCGTTCTACCATTTTCAATCCTTGAAACAAGACCGTTACTTACATTCGCTTTGAAAGCCAGATCATTAATGGTTAAATTATTCTTTTTTCTAATATCCTTTAATCTCTTGCCGATACCTATTAAAAAATCGTTCATACGCTGTGCAATTTAACCTGAATTATTTTTTCATCATTCTATTAAAAGCAAAGGTAATATTATTATATAGAGTTTACGTACAGGAGGGAATCAATTCATTGAAAATTATTATTTGCTACTTGACTCTCTGAGATTCTTCACTTTTTCTCCCCAAGAAAATTTCCCTATTTTTGTAAAACTCCTTATTTCATCTATGAAAAAAATTATTCTTATCGAAGACGAAACCAGTGTAGTATCTTTCATTAAAAAGGGACTTCAGGAAAATGGATATGAGATTTCTGTAGCTTTTGATGGGCGTACAGGAGTACAGCTGGTGCAGGCTAATGATTTTGATCTGGTAATTTTAGACATTATGCTTCCGGAAATGAATGGTCTGGATGTGTGTAAAGAAATAAGAAAAACCAATCAGAGTGTTCCTATTTTGTTTTTAACGGCTTTGGGAACTTCGGAAAATATTGTTCTCGGCCTGGAAAGCGGAGGAGATGATTATCTGGTGAAACCTTTCAAATTCATTGAACTGGTGGCACGTGTGAAATCTTTGCTAAGAAGAAGTAATAACAATGGTCCGCAGGAAATCGCTGAACCGGAGCCGGATAATGAACATGTTTTTCAGTTTTCGGATCTGATGGTGAATGACTATACAAAGAAAGTAACCCGCGCAGGAGAAGATATTTCTCTTACTTCCACAGAATATAAACTCCTGTTGTATTTCCTGAATAATCCTGAAAAAGTAATTTCCAGAGCAGAGATTCTGGATGCGGTCTGGGGAGTAAACTATGAGCTGGGAACCAATGTGGTAGATGTATATGTTAATTATTTAAGGAAAAAACTGGATAGCCAGGATGATAATAAGTTGATTCATACCGTGATAGGAATGGGGTATGTGTTGAAAAAAACATGATAGATGTTTAATAAAGTCATTACAAATCAGACCAAAACGATGGTGCTTTTGATGTTGGTTTTTACAGCCATCATATTGTTGTTCAGTGGTTTGGTGTACTTTTCTATCGTTAATTTTTCGCATCAGAGGTTTTATGAGCTGCTAAAGATCAGAACAGCTACCATTGTTCAGATTGAGAAAAGCAAAGACCATCTCGACCTTCCGGAAAACTATGTGCTTAACAGTTTGAATGATGAGGAACTTCCAATGGAAAAAGACTATGTTTTTGCCGTTCCTACCGATTCCAATTTCAAAAAAATATCCCAGGAAGTTCATATTCCGGATTATTTCTTTAAAAATATCATCAGAGAGGGGGAATCCAATTATAATGATGAAGAATTTTATTATATAGGACAAAGCTTCAGATATGATGATAAGGATTATATCGCGATAGCTTCTGCCAAAAACCATTATGTGGTTTATTATCTCGGATTTTTAAAAAGAACACTGATTACGTGTATTGTACTTTCATTATTCTTTAGTATGATCTTCTCTTTTTATCTGTCCAAAACATTATTCAGGCCCATTTTAAAAATCACGGGAAAAGTAAAGGAAATCAGTTCTGAAAATCTTCATTTAAGACTGGAATCACAGCCTGATAATAAAGAGTTGAATGAATTGGTAGATACCTTCAATGATATGCTCAACCGTATTGAAACTTCTTTCGAAACCCAGAATCACCTGATCGGAAATGTTTCCCACGAATTGAGAACGCCTCTTACATCCATCATGGGAGAAGCCGATGTTGCCCTTTCCATCAGCAGAACTGCCGACGAATACAAAGAAACTCTGGGAATTATTCTGGATGAAGCTGAAAAACTGGATAAAAAGATCAAAGCATTATTAATGATTGCCCAAACCGGATTCGACGGAAAGATCCAGAAAATGGATAAGGTGAGAATTGATCAGCTTCTTTGGGATGTTATTGAAACGCTGAGGAGAATCGATTCCCGAAACAATATCTATCTGGATATCAGCATGCTTCCAGATAATCCGAAAAAACTGAAAGTTCAGGGGAACGAGCAGTTATTGCATCTTGCGGTAGCAAATATCATCAGTAATGGCTGTAAATATTCTAATTTCCAGCAGGTGAAAGTTTCTTTGGGAGCCACCAATACAGATGTTTATATTATTGTAAAAGATAATGGTATCGGAATTCCGGAAGTGGAAATGAATAAAATCTACGATCCCTTCTTCAGAGCCTCTAACACCAATAATTATGAAGGCTATGGAATTGGACTTCCTTTAGCAAGAAATATTGTAAGAATGCATCACGGTGAACTGATCGTGAGTTCACACGAGAATCAGGGAACAACCGTACAGATGAAGTTCCCGAATTTCTATAGTACAATGAAAGGAGAAGAAATAAATAAGAACCTCTAATCTGAATTTTTCACTTGTTATTAGTTTGTTTTGATAATCAGTGCTTTGTGTTGCTTGTTTTATTCTTTTTCAATTTTTTTCTAGAACCATATGAACTTCCGTTAACAATTTTCTAATCTCATTTTAATCTCTTTAATCACATTTTAATTCCATTCCAAAGATCTTCTAATTTGGTCGTTCTAGTTTTGTATCATCAAAAAAGATAAACACAATACAAAATAATAAAGAACATGGCTAAAACAATTTTAATTGCAACAGATTACTCTCTTGAGTCATTGAATATATTGAAAAAAGTACTTAAGGAGAAAGATGCCTCAGAAGATCAGAACCAATACAATATCCTTCTGACTTCTGGATATGATGCCGGAGATTCTATCAGAGACCTTTTATTCACGACTAAAACATCGGTTTTCAATAAAATCAGACCTGCAGAATTCTGTGATGCTTTTGGAATTATCAGTAATAAATATCCTCATCTGGTTAACAAAATCATCTGTGATGTCTTTACAGGAAGTTTCCAAAGAACATTCAATCAATATGTAAAAGCAGAAAATATTGAAGAGGCTTATTATTCTCCATCTATCAAAAGTAAGGGAAAAGGCAAGTTTGATCTGATTCCTTACATCAAAAAATGCAAAGAGCTGCAATCCCATGAAATTACCGTTGAAGTAAGAGAAAGACTTCCGGAAAGAGGAAGACTGGCAGAGATCTTTGTAGAGGTCTAAATAAAACACAATTTAAAAAAATAAAAAATGTTAAGAAATTATAGTAACAGCAGGACACTGGGAGACAATATCAGGTTGGGGACGCTGACTGCCTTTACGGCGGGTACTATAAACATTGCTTCCCTATTGATATTTCTCTCCTTTACATCGAACGTAACGGGACACTACGCTATTTTAGCTGCAGAAATAAGTAAAGGAAACTGGACACAGGTAGCTGTAGTAGGCGGATGGATCTTTTTATTCTTCTTCGGAAGCTTTCTATCCAACTTTATTGTCATCAATTTTAATAAGAAAAGTAAATATTTTGCCCATTCTATGCCCATTGTGCTGGAAATTATATGTCTTCTGTTTGTAGGAGTGTACGGGCAGTTTTATTACCAGAAAACATTAGAAGAAACAGAATATCTGGTGGCATTGATGCTTTTCGCTACCGGATTGCAAAATGGTCTTACGGCAAGTATTTCCAACTTCTCTGTGAAAACGACCCACCTTACCGGAACAACCACCGATTTAGGAATCCTGGTGTCTATGTTTACACAGAAAAAATACAGAAAAAACGGAGAGCTGATTGGCAGAGCAAAACTTCTGATGAGCATTATGCTTGCTTACGTAATGGGAGCGGTATTCTCGGGGTTAACATATTATTACTTGGAATTCAGGGTGTTCTATGTAATCAGTATTTGTTTGTTGATTGTAATCGGGTATGATGCCTATAAGATCCATATTCGACACTTTAATACAAAATACAGATACAGCAGGATTTATAAAAAACCGAATCTTTTTGCTTACCTGTACGATAAAATCCATGGAATTCCTAAAAGAGAGAAGAAAAGAAAGCTTGTCTTTGAGGATTAAAATATAAAACACACTATTAATTTTTTGTATAAACTAGCTGTAAGTGCCCTTATTTTATTATAGAATAGGGGCATTTTTCCTTAAAAATTAACTTAAATATCTCTGAATGTCTTGTTTTTGTCCTGTTTTTCATGGTTGTTGAAATGAAATTTTCGGATTGAAGCAATTAACTTGCTAACGTCCTTCATTACAAACATTAAAAAAATTGATTGGGGATAAACAGGCAAAAATGTTGATAATTAAATATTAAATCACGATTTTGGTATTTTAATTCCCGTTTCCATTGACTATTTTTGTAAGTTGATTTACGTTTTATGTCAGATATTATTCAGCTTTTACCGGATCATGTAGCCAACCAAATTGCAGCGGGAGAGGTGGTGCAGCGGCCTGCATCCATCGTGAAAGAACTTTTGGAAAATGCTATTGATGCAGATGCAACGAAAATTGAACTGATCATCAGGGATGCCGGTAAAAACCTTATTCAGGTGGTAGACGACGGAAAAGGAATGTCCGAAACAGATGCCCGTATGGCATTTGAAAGACATGCTACCTCCAAAATCAAAGGAACAGAAGATATCTTTAAAATTGCTACAAAAGGGTTCCGGGGTGAAGCGCTGGCTTCTATTGCAGCGGTTTCTCAGGTGGAGCTCAGAACGAAACAGAAAGACACATCTATCGGCACCAACATTTATATTGAAGGTGGAGTTTTCCAGTTTCAGGACCCGGTTCAGACAGCAGACGGATCAAATTTTTTAGTAAAAAATCTTTTTTATAACGTTCCTGCAAGAAGGAAGTTTTTAAAAAATAATAATATTGAATTCAGACACGTAATTGATGAATTTCAGCGTGTTGCTTTAGCTCATGAGAATCTGGAGTTTTCCCTTTTCCATGATGATGAAGCTGTTTTCAGATTGAGAAAAGGAAGTCAGATGCAGCGTATTGTGGATGTTTTCGGAAGAAAGCTTCAGCCGCTTTTGATTCCTATCAAAGAAGATATTATCTGGTGTAAACTTCATGGGTTTGTTGCCAAGCCTGAAGGAGCCAAGAAAGCAAGGGGAGAGCAGTTTCTTTTTGTGAACGGAAGGTATTTCAGAAGCCCCTACTTCAATAAAGCAGTACAGGAAGCTTTTGAAGGCCTGCTTCAGCCGGGATATGTACCTTCATTTTTTCTTTTTCTGGAGCTCGATCCGGAGAAAATAGATGTCAATATTCATCCACAGAAAACCGAAGTGAAATTTGAAGATGAACATCTTATTTTTGCTTTGCTGCGCTCAACCATTAAAAGATCTTTAGGAATTTATAATGTTTCTCCAAGTCTTGATTTCGACAGAGACCCTGAATTGGATGAAATGATGAATAAACCCATTCCCAGCAAAGGAAATGGGGGAGGAAGTGGTTTTGTAAAAATGCCGGAAATCATTGTAGATAAAGATTATAACCCGTTCCTTGAAGAAAAAAATGTGGTGCATCCGGAAGAAATTCAGAACCTTACGGAAATGTATCATCAGAATATTACCGCTGAGCCTTCAAAGATCAATTTATTTGAAGATGAAGATTTTGACGAAGATCTGATGAGGCTTCCGAACGGCTACTGGCTTTTCAATAAAGGAGATGTGACATTGATGCTGGATCTCGGAAGAATGCACAGGCTATTGGTTTCTGAAGGAAATAAATCTACCAGAAAATCAAACACAAACAGCCATGCCCTTCTTTTCTCTTTGGAATATCATATGAACGAGATCGAGAAGACAAAATACAATTCGATCAAAAAATATCTTCCGGAATTAGGGTTTGACATGAAAATTGCTCATGAAAGTGTACTTCGAATAGATTCTCTTCCTGAAGGCTTGAAAGAAACCCAGGCCATGCAATTCCTGGAAAACCTTTTTGAAATCCTGGAATACAAGACAGAAGAAGAATTTTTGCAGTATTACCATAATCAGTGGAGCAAAATGCAGTCGAAGTCAAGATTTGACTTTATTTATAAAAAAGATGCGGAACAGTTGATTAAAGACTTTACAGCATTAGGCTTCCCGGAATTTTTACCGGATGGCAAAAGATGCTATTATGAAGTTCCGTTTAATGATTTTAAAAACAAATTTTAAAAATTATGTTTAACAATATACCGCCCATTACAAGGAATATTATTATAATCAATATTATAGTATTTATTGTTACTTATTTTATGGGTAACCAGATGATTGGTTATCTCGCGGGCTTCTATCCGTTTTCACCTTTTTTCCATTCATGGCAGGTTATTACCCATATGTTCATGCACGGAAGTATCATGCATATTTTATTTAACATGATGACACTCTTTAGCTTTGGACCAATTCTGGAGCAGACATTAGGAGATAAAAAGTATTTGATTTTATATTTTGCAAGTGGTTTAGGGGCATTTTTTCTTTTCAATTTGTGGAATTTTGTTGAAGTTCAGCAGCTTTCCCACGAGTTAGAGCAGCTTGGATTTAATGTAAATGCATATTTGTCTGGTGCCAGTGTTGAGTTTACTGGGAATACAGATTCCATTCTTAAACAAAAAGAATTACTGGAAAGTTTCAAAGGTATTGTAGCCACGCCTATGGTAGGTGCTTCCGGTGCTATTTTCGGTGTCGTAGCAGCATTTGCAACATTATATCCGGACTCTAAAATTGGAATCATGTTTATTCCGGTCCCTATAAAAGTAAAATACCTTCTACCTATTATTGTTGTTGTTTCCGTATATCTTGGGCTTTCCGGGAATGGAGGAGGAATTGCACATCTTGCCCACGTAGGTGGAGCTTTAGTAGGTTGGCTGTTGGCACTCAGCTGGAAAAAACATTTGTACCGTTTCAATTAAAATAATATTGTGAAGGTTTTCCGACTCATACTCTTCGTTCTGCATCTGGGAATTCTATTCTTGCTGCTGGGCACATTATTGAACGCCTATGTTCCGCCAAAGGTTTTTCCATGGTTTAACCTGCTTTCTTTAGGTTTTCCACTGCTTATGATCTGCTATATCATTCTGACGATATTCTGGGTTTTCAGCTGGAAAAAAAGAGCGTTTGTATTTATTTTTGCGGGTCTTGCTTTTATTAATCCTGTAAAACGATGGGTTAACTACTCTGATAAAAAAGAAAATCCTGGGATAAAAGTAGTTTCTTTCAATACCAGGGCTGGCGGTAGAGGAAGCACAGAGATTGGCCCTTATCTGAAATCTCTGGATGCTGATGTTCTTCTTTTACAGGAGGATGCTGGTATAGTATACAAATTTGATGGTTATCAGAAAGCAAACCCCGGTGGAGGGCTAACGATTTTGACAAAGCATAAAATCATTAAGCAGCAGATCATAGATCCACAAGATGAAAATTTAAGAATTCCTGGATTGCAGGTTGATATAGAAATTAATGGTAAAATATATAGATTCATTGATGTTTATCTTAACCCTTTCCGGTTCGAAAAAGATATGGTGAAACTTAACGGAAATACCGACACCAATGAACAAAAAATAAAAGATGTTGTTAAAAGGCTCATTCCTACCTTTAAAAAACATCAGGAACAGGTTGGTTTGATTCATAAAGTAATTGAAAATTCACCTTATCCGGTCATCCTTGCCGGAGATTTTAATTCTGTACCGAATTCTTACGAATATTACCATTTATCAGATGGGCTTGAAGATGCGTTTTTAACGGCAGGAAGGGGCAGCGCAACCAGTTTTCACGACTATAAATTTCCAATCAGAATCGACTATGTCTTTTCTTCAAAATCAGTAAAGGCAATATCTTACGAAGTTGACCGTTCTGTAAGTATTTCAGATCATTATCCTGTCATCGTGAAATTTTCCGCGGAGAACAAATAATCATAAAAAGAGTTAAAATTGTCTGCTTGGTAGGATTTTTGTTGAAAGAAAACCGTACCAAGACCGTTTTTTCATGAAGTCGAATCAGATATTACTATTTATACATATCGTTATTGCTGTTTTGCTGTTAAGCACATTAGGGAATGCGTGGATTCCGCCTAACCTTTTGGGCTATCTTAATCTTCTCTCGCTTGGTTTTCCCTATCTGATATTGGCGCATGTAATTCTTACCCTGATCTGGATTTTTAAGAAACAAAAAATAGCGATCGCTTTTGCATTAGGAACCCTTATTTTCTATAACCCGATCAGACGATGGGTCAACTTTTCTCCAAAAACAGAAAATGTAAAAACAATACGGGATATTAAAGTATTGACATTTAATGTAAAATATGGAGAATACGGTTGGGATAAAGTAAAAAATTATATCAAAGAGCAAGATGCAGACATAATTCTTGTGCAGGAAAAAGATACCAATCGCGCTATCAAACGGGATCTTATAAAATACCCGTCAGTTATTCTTAAAACGAAACATAAAATTGTAAGACAGGCAGAACTGATTGATGAAAAAGCAAGAGGAAATTCATTTTATGCTGATATAGATATCAATGGAAAAGTAATCAGAATTATTAATGTGTATCTTGAACCTTTCAGACTTAATAAATCTATGTTTACGAAGCTGGACGGCTTAGGTTTTGGAAATGTTTCCCAACTCCTTTCGCATATGACGCCTACATTTCAGGCTCATGAAGATCAGGTGAAAAGAATCAGAAAAATGGTAGATTTATCTCCTTACCCTGTTATTTTAGCCGGAGATTTTAATTCTGTTCCCAATTCTTATGAATATTATAATTTAGGAAAAGACCTTCAGGATGCGTTTTTAATGGCTGGTAAGGGAAGTGCAAGCAGTTTTCATGACTATAAAGTCCCTTTGAGAATTGATTATATTTTCAGTTCAAAATCTATTATTCCTTTAAGCTATAAAGTAGACCAGTCTGTGAAATTATCGGATCACTATCCTGTAATTGCAGAATTTCTGCTAAATTAGTTCCATGAAAAATATACTGTCTGCAATTTTTATTTTCACAATCCTTTTCACTGCATGTTCCAAGAAAGAAACCCCGGGATTTGCTGCTGAACAGGAAGTTAAGATGAATTATGATACGGTTGCTGTTGATTCCTTTTCCACGGGAGCTGTTTCAGTAGATATTGTACGCAAGATAAGAATGTCTTCCCCTCAATATCTGGACTCTGTAAAACAGGCTAAAAAACTTCAGGAAGAAGAGAACAAGCTAAAAGCAGAACTTGAAAAAGAAAATAAAGCAAAACAGGAAGAGGAAAAGAAAAAGGGAGATGCAGAAAAGAAACAGAAGCCTGCAGAAACGCCTTCAACTCCAGACACTAAAACACAATAAAACAATATTTAAAAAAATATATAATATGAAAAAACAAATCTTAGCAGCAATAGTGATCTCAGTATTCACTGTAGCATGTACAAAATCAACAACGAAAAAAGAACAAGTAGAAAACGCTGACGGATCAGTTACCACAACCACCACAACCGTTACAGAAACTCCAAACACTGTTGATACTGCAAAGATCAACAATGCAAAAGAAGATGTAAAAGCAAAAGTGGATGCAGCTGGAAATAAGATTGATGATGCAGCTCAAAAGGCTAAAGATAAAATTGATGCAACAGCCGATAAAACGAAACAGGATCTTCACAAAGCCGGACAGGACATCAAAACGGAAGCAAATAAAGTAGGACAGGATGCTAAAGAAGCCGCCAAAAAAGGAGCTTCAAAAGTAGAGGAAGCTGCGAAAAAAGTGAAAGAAGACTTAAGTAAATAAAAATGAAAGCCGTAATTCAATTACGGCTTTTTTTTATTAACTGAAAAGAAAATTTTTAGTTTTTATTCATTTCCAGCAGAGGCTCAATATATTCTCTGTCGTTGCTCAGTCTAGGAACTTTATTTTGACCGCCAAGTTTTCCTTTAGCTTCCAGCCAGTGATAGAAAAGATTGGTTTTAGCAATGTGTACTATAGGCCTTTTAAGAGTTATATTGTTATATCTCTTGGCTTCATAATCAGAATTAATAGTTTTTAAATGCTTGTCAAATGCATCAATAAAGCTGTCCAGATCATCCGGATGCTGGCTGAATTCAAAGATCCATTCATGGGCACCTCCTTCGTTTCCTTTCATAAAGACAGGAGCTCCCGTAAAATCCTTGATCTGTGCTCCTGTAGCTTCACAGGCCTTTGAAAGGGCAGATTCCACATTGGTAATCATAAGCTCTTCACCAAAAGCATTGATATAATGTTTTGTTCTTCCTGTTATTTTTATTCTGAACGGGTTGGTTGATGTAAAGACAACGGTATCACCAATCAGATATCTCCACAGACCGCCGTTGGTTGTAATTACCATTGCATAATTTTTACCCACTTCCACGTCTTCCAGGTTTACCACTTTCGGATTTGAAAAATGGAACTGATCCATAGGAATGAATTCGTAAAATATACCATAATCCAGCATCAGCAGCATTTCGTCACTGTCTGATCTGTCCTGTATCCCGAAGAAGCCTTCAGAGGCATTGTAAATTTCGTAGTAATTGATGTTTTTTCCGATGATCTGCCGGAATTGCTCCCTGTAGGGCTTAAAACTGATTCCGCCGTGAAAAAACACCTCCAGATTCGGCCATAGCTCTGAAATACTTCCGATATTGGTTTCCTTTAATACTTTTTGAAGAAGAACCATCATCCAGCTTGGTACCCCAAGGATACTTCCCACATCTTCATTTTTTACTTCAGAGGTGATCGCTTTCAGTTTGCTTTCCCATTCTCCCATCAAAGAGACTTTCTTGCTTGGAGTGGTGGTAATTTCTACCCAAAAAGGAAGATTATCAATTAAAATAGCAGATAAATCGCCAAATTTTGTGTTAAAGTCGGCATACAATTCAGAACTTCCCCCTAAACGTAAATTTTTATAGTTGAAAAGCTGGTTTTCGGGGTGATTATTGGCATAAATAGACACCATGTCTTTTCCTGCCTTCATGTGGCAGTATTCAAGGCTTTCGGCAGAAATAGGGATGAATTTGCTCTTGGCATTGGTGGTTCCCGATGATTTGGCAAAATGTTTAATGAATCCGGGCCAGCTTACATCTTTTTGTCCCTGTCTTGCTTTTTCGATATAGGGCTCCATTTCTTCATAGGTAACAATCGGAACTTTGTTTTTAAAATCCTGATAACTTGATATAGAGTTAAATCCGTATAGTTTACCGTATTCCGTATCTTCTGCATGAAAGAGCTGAGAAAAGAGTATACCTTTCTGGGTCTCAATGGGATGGTCCATGAAATTCTGTATCTGATCTATCCTCTGACGGATGAACCAGTTGACTACGGTATTAAAAAGTGCTTTGGTTGCCATTCCAACAAATATAATGATATTTGAATTTTCTGAAAATTTTTTACAGAATTAAATAAAAAAACCGTTACAAAAGATGTAACGGTTTGATATTTAGATTATTGTTTATTAGCAATACTCATCATATGCAGCCTGAAGGTTTGCTGCGATAGCTCCTGCAGGGTTCCCTTCGATGTGGTGTCTTTCCAGCATGTGAACCAATTCACCATCTTTGAAAAGGGCTACACATGGAGAACTTGGAGGGAATGGAGCAAGGTGTTTTCTTGCTTCTGTTACAGCCTCAGTATCAAATCCTGCAAATACAGTGGTTAAATGATCAGGTTTCTTATCTCCTGTCAGAGAGTATACAACTCCTGGTCTTGCAGCACCTGCAGCACAACCACATACGGAGTTAATAACCAATAATGTAGTTCCGGACTGCTTCAGCGCATCTTCTACCTGAGCTGGAGTTGTCAAATCCTGGAAACCTTTATCTGTAAGCTCTGCCTTCATAGGCATTACTAAATCTGTTGGGTACATATATTTTGTTTTTATCTGCACAAAGTTAAGCATTTCTTTGCGTTTGTTCAATATATAAAAACTATCAATGGATTAGTCATATAAAATTAATCAAATATTAATATTGTAATAATATTCAAAAAAAAGTGAATTAAGACTAGGAATAATGGAAAATTATTGTTAATTTTGAAATGATTCTGAAAAACAAACGACCATGAAAAAACATTTAAGGCTTTCCCTCAAGCAATCAACCACTTAAATACTCTATGAAATATGGTAGTATCTTAATTCTTTTTGCAGTTTAGAATCAAAACTGATTAACAAACTTTAATATCCAAAGAAAAGTGAAGCCCGGAACTGAAAAGTTCCGGGCTTCTTAATCAAATCGATATGCAAAGGTTGTATATCCTAATATAAATAGTTGATAGGAAATAATAAGTTGAAGGGTTATGGATTTGCCATCAACGGTTAGCTTTCAACTAAGACAGCAGCTTTTTAGCCATCTCGGAAATACTTTTTCCGTCTGATTTTCCGGCTAATGCTTTTGATGCTGCTCCCATTACCTTCCCTAAATCTTTAATAGATTCAGCGCCGGTTTCAGAAATAATATTTTTAATTTCTGTTTCAAGTTCTTCTGCAGAAAGCTGTTTAGGTAAAAACTTTTCAATTACTTTCATCTGAGCTTCCTCTACTTCTGCAAGGTCCTGTCTCCCTTGAGCAGAAAACTGCTCAAAAGAATCTTTACGCTGCTTGATCATTCTCTGAAGAATAGCAATTTCCTGCTCTGCAGAAACTTCAGCGCCTCTTGCTTCTGTTTGTAAAAGAAGAATCTGAGATTTTACAGCACGAAGAGAGTCCAGAGCGACTCTGTCTTTTTCTCTCATGGCTGTTTTTATAGCTTCGCTTATTATATTTTCTAAACTCATGTTTATATGCTTTTGGCTTCTGGCAGTTGGCTAATAGCTTTCATAAGGCCCGGGAGCCATTTGCTAATAACCAATTGCCAATAGCATTTAATCTACGTCTTTATTTAAAAATCTGTTTTCTCTGATCTGCATAGAGCCATTGTTGTCAGACAGATAGGTGTTGATGTTCTGATCTGAAGCATTGGTTCCGTCGATCGAAATATTTTTTCTTTTGAAAGCAGGAATAGATTCAAATTCACTCGTGCTGTCAAAGCTTTGGTAGCGGGAATTGAATTCTTTTAATTTATTTCTTCTTTCAATCACTCTGTCCTGGTCAATCGTTTTATTCACAAAAGTGAATTCTGATTCTTCCGTTTTCGGAGTTTCAATTTCTGTTTTGTTTTCAAAAGCAGTTCTTGTTTCAGCTTTTGGTTCTTCCTGTTTCTGGTAGAAGGTTTCAATCTTCTGAGCCGGTTCAGCTACAGCAGCATTGCTTGGGTTGCTAAACTCTGCTTTTGGCTGTCCGAAATCAGTATTAGGCTCATTTCTGACAGGTTCGTTAACAAAGAAACTGAATTCAACAGGCTTTTCTTCTGCAAAAGAGCTATTGAAAGTACTTCCTGATTGGGGCTCATCTTTTTTATTTTCGAAATCAAATGAGAAAGACTGAATTTCCAGGTCATTTGGATCTTCATTCTCTTCGTCAATAGAAAATAAGCTGTATTCCTGCTCACTTTCTTCTTCGTTTTTCCAAGCCTGTTCAGGAGTATTTATGATATTTTCTTCTTTATCAGTGAATTTGATTTCGGGTTTCACTGGCTCTTCTTCAAGAATCATTTTTTTTTCAATAGATGTTACCTTGAACTGTGTGCTGTGGTCTTCATCATCTAATCTGAAATGATTGGCTCTGCTTGAATCATAGGCTGTCTCTGGTGCAGACTCTCTTTCTTCTCTTGTTTTGAAGGGCGAGTTTTTCGGAGCATCAAAGCTGTCGTTAAGACTGATTCTGATTTTCTCTGTAGGTCCTGCAAATTTCTTGTTCTCGTTAGAGAATCCTGTTGCGATAACAAGAACGCTTACTGCATCTCCCAATTCTTCATCAGCACCAACCCCGAAGATAATATCCGCTGTGTTTCCTGCTTCTTTCTGGATGTGGTCCATGATGATACCAATCTCATCCATGGTTACTTCTTCAGCACCACTTCTGATCAATAACAGAACGTTTTTGGCACCTGTAATCTTATTATCATTCAATAATGGAGAATCAAGGGCTTTTCTTACCGCTTCTTCGGCTTTATTTTCACCTGAAGCAGTTCCTGTAGACATCAACGCGGTACCTGAATTCTGAAGTACAGATTTAGCATCTCTAAAGTCAATGTTTACATCAAAGTAACCTGTAATAACTTCTGCCATCCCTTTGGCTGCATTAGCTAAAACTTCATCGGCTTTTGAGAATCCCTGCTTGAATCCAAGGTTTCCGAACTGCTGTCTCAGTTTATCATTGTTGATGACAATTAATGAATCAACATTATTTTTTAGTTTATCAAGACCGTTTTCAGCCTGATCTAATCTTCTTTTACCTTCAAAGCTGAAAGGAACGGTAACAATACCTACTGTTAGAATTCCCATGTCTTTTGCTACTTTAGCAATGACAGGAGCGGCTCCGGTACCGGTACCACCACCCATTCCGGCGGTGATAAACACCATTTTGGTGTTTTGGCCCATAGCAGCTTTAATATCTTCAATACTTTCGATTGCAGATTTCTCTCCAACCTCAGGGTCTGCACCAGCTCCAAGACCTTCTGTAATTGTGGTTCCTAACTGAACTTTATTAGCAACCGGGTTATTATCAAGAGTCTGAGCATCTGTATTACAAATCACGAAATCAACGCCGTGAATTCCTTTCTCGTACATGTGTTTCAGAGCGTTGTTTCCACCGCCCCCTACACCGATTACTTTTATGATGGATGAATTTCCTTTTGGCAAATCAAATGAAAATCCTTGTGTACCTATATTTTCCATAACTATATTTTTAATAATTATAATTGATAACTGATCAATGATAATTGATAAGGAAAAGATCGTTTATCGCTTATCATCATCATTTATAATTTACTCTACTTCTTCAAAGAATTTTTTTACTTTTTCCATAAGCGACTGCCCGAAGGTCAATTTCGCCTTTCTGTTCTCCTGTCTTTCATTCTCAAAAGACGGGTGCTCCTGAACAGGTGCTGCCTGCTGAACCGGCTGAACAGTTTCTGTCTGTACTGAAGCGGTTTCCTGTTTTGGCTGTTCTGCAGCAACTTCTATGATTTCATCAGCATTCTGCTTTTTGTCTCTGATCTTTAAACTCTCCATCAGTAACCCGATAGACGTAGCAAATTCAGGGCCTTTCAGGTACTGATTTTTATCATTGGCGATATATTCATTCGCAAAACCGATTCTGCTGTCAAAACCTGTGGTATAATTGGCCAGCTGGCGAAGATGTTTTAAGTTTGAACCACCGCCTGTAAGAACGATTCCGGCAATAAGCTTTTTCTTTTGTTCAAAAGCACCATAAGCTTTCAGTTCTGTATTAACCATTTCCAAAACTTCTTCTACTCTTGCATTGATGATCTGTGCCAAAGTTTTTAAAGAAATTTCTTTGTCCGGTCTGCCGTGAAGCCCCGGAATGGTTACAAAAGTACTGTCTTTTTCTAATTCGGGAACTGCCGAACCAAACTTTACTTTAAGTTGTTCCGCATGTTTCTCTATAATGGAACAGCCTTCTTTGATATCTTCGGTAATAATTCCGCCTCCGTATGGAATCACACAGGTATGACGGATGATATTATCTTTAAATATCGCAATATCTGTTGTACCACCACCAATGTCAACAATCGCTACACCGGCTTCTTTTTCTTCTTTTGTAAGAACAGCTTCTGAAGAGGCCAATGGTTCTAAAGTAAGGGCTTCCATTTCTAATCCGGCTTCACGAACGCATCTTGCAATATTTCTGATGCTGCCCATTTGACCCACTACAACGTGGAAGTTAGCTTCTAAACGCTTTCCATGCATACCAACGGGCTCCTGAATTTCACCCTCGGAATCCACTTTATATTCTTGAGGAAGTACGTGGATAATTTCTTCTCCAGGAAGCATAACCAGCTTTTTCACCTGATCTTTTAATGCTTCAATGTCATCGTCTGTAATAAATTTGTCAGGATGTTCACGCATAATATAATCGGAGTGCTGCAGAGAACGAATGTGTTTTCCTGCAATACCTACCGTAACTTTGCGGATAGGAACGCCGGCACTGGATTGTGCTTCGGATACTGCAGCCTTGATTGAATTAATAGTCTGTGAAATATTATTCACAATACCTTTATGAACACCAAGACTTTTAGCTTTTCCTACACCGAGAACTTCTATTTTCCCGTGTGCATTCCTTCTTCCGACAATCGCGACTATCTTTGTTGTCCCGATGTCCAGACCTACTGAATACTCTTGATTTTCCATTTTTATATCGATTTGATTTTTTCTACTTTTTCCTTTTTTTTCTCTAAGAATGATCTCCTGTTTGTGTATTGAATGTCCCGGAAGGACTTATTCTATTTTTACTTTTGCCTTTGGCTTGGACAAGGCCTTAGCGCTTGATTTTTTCTCTGGTTTTTTCACTTCTTTTGTATGTGTTTTTGTGCTTTCTTTTGTTTTTACAGGCGAGGGGCTTGCCTTTTTTGATTCCGATATCTTTGGCTTAGCCTCTGTCTTCTTTACTGTTGACATTGGAGTAGGAGCTTTTGCCAGTTCCATTTTTCCAGCTTTTAAAATACTGTCATTTTCTTTAAAATAAGGGTTTAAAGTAGTAACAATCTGATTCTGGTATTTTACTGAAACCATGCTGTACTTCTGTGGATCCTGATACACAAGATATTTTTCCACAAAGGTTTTAAATCCTTTTACTTTAAAATCAATATTATCCAGATCTCCAATTTCTACCCGGTAATTTCCTTCACTTGTCAGAAGACTGTAGCTGTCTTTGCTTTTTGAAATCCCGATAAAATATTTCTTACTGAAATCATCTTTATCTATCTTTCCTACCAGCTCTGCCAGCTTTTCATATTCATCCGGCTGTACATTTCCGGTTACCAGCATACATGGGTGAGAATAGGTTCTTGAAATTGGAAATTCAACTCCTTTTTCATCTACATAAAAGTCTTTTCCATCCTTATTAAGTCTGAAAACAGGAACTCTCTGCTTGATATCCAGATTCAGTTTTCCATTCAGGTTCAGATAAACATTGGCACTATCGACCGCCGGAAGTGCATTGATTCTTTTTTCCAAGGACGGAATATTAAGATCACCTACTTTTCCGGAAGGATTTTCTTTTTTTACAATCTCCCTGATATCTTTTTCATCTACAAAATAAACCGGAGTTTTTTCACTCATTTTTACAGAAATCTTATTGTCTGTAATCTGTTGGTGGCTGAATCTCTTCAACGAGAAACTCAGTAACAATCCAAGGATGATTACAGTGACAGCAATTTTTAATATTCTGTATTTATTTTTCATATTTTTCTTTAGTCCAAAGGATGTAAAAGCAGTTTTATTTTTTTTATAATTTATTTACAACTCGTTTTACTCCATTTTTAAATAATATTGAATGAAAATTTAAAATCATTCCAAGTTTTATATCTGTTATTCTTAAATAATTTAAAAGCTGGAAGAAATGATAATCATTAATCTCCTGAACTGCTTTTATTTCAATTATTACTTTGTTTTCAACTAATAAATCTACTCTGAACGCTTTAGATATCTTTAACTCTTCATATTCAATGTCAATATTTTTTTGACTTTCTACATTTAATCCTCTATTTTTTAGCTCATAAACTAAACATTCTTCATATACATTTTCATAAAGTCCAATTCCAAGCGTACGATGTATTTTCATTCCAGCATTGAAAACAATTTCTGAAATTTCATTTTCTATCATACATTTTGTGTTTTTATTTTAACGCTATGATCGCAAAGCAATCTTATTATTTTTATCCGTTCGCTAAGGCGTTTCACTCAGCTATGGCTATATATTCTAATTTTTTTAAGCAAAAAGTATTGTTTTATCATTTTTGCTAAGTGAAACGCCTTTGCGAACAAATTCTTATTCTCTCATTGCGTACACTGCGTTTATACTTATATTCAAATTTTGTTTATCCATTCACAGATAGGGTCATACAGGGTGTCTATATTTCCTGCGCCTACGGTAAGAAGGATATCAAAATCTTTTTCTTTTATTTTTTCAAAAGCATCTGATAATGTTGATACTTCTTTTTTATCTAATGTTACTTTGTCCAGCAGCCAGCTTGAAGTAATTCCTTCAAAGTTTTCCTGAAGTTCTCTTGCGGGATAAATATCAAGCAGAATAAGTTCATCTGCTTTGCTTAAACTTTCTGCAAACCCGTCTGCGAAATCTCTGGTTCTGCTGAAAAGGTGGGGCTGGAAGGCTACCAATAGTTTTTTATCAGGATAAAATGTTTTGATTGAGCCCATTACAGCATTGATTTCTGTAGGGTGGTGGGCATAGTCATCAATGTAAATTTTACCATTCTGATAAATATGTTTCGTGTATCTTCTTTTAATTCCTTTAAAGTTGGCAATAGCTTTTTTCAGCGTATCAAAATCTGCGCCTAAATTATGCAGAATAGCCAGTGCTACCGTAGCATTTTCCACATTATGGATTCCCGGAATTTCCCAAACGAAATCCTTTATTGTTTCAACAGGAGTATGGAAGTCAAAATAAATTTTATCATGCTCCATACGCAGGTTGTCTGAATAATAATCTGCTGGTTCATTGACTGCATAAGTCTGGTGTCCTCTGCCGATTTCCAGTCCTTTTCTTACAAAAAGCTGTTTGTCCTGAGGTACTAAAGCCGCAAATTGTCTGAATCCTTCTTCGATATGGCTCTTATCTCCATAAATATCTAAATGGTCTGCATCCGTAGAAGTTACTACTGCCCAATCCGGAGACAGGTTCAGGAAGCTTCTGTCATATTCATCCGCCTCTACTACAGAATATTTGGAACCGTTGTACAGGAAGTTGGATTTAAAGTTTTCAGAAATTCCTCCTAAAAAGCATGAGAAAGGAAGATGTGCTTCTTTGCATAAATGGGCCACAAGAGTAGACGTTGTTGTCTTTCCATGGGTTCCTGCTACAGCAATACAGTCTGTATTTTCAGTAATTAATCCTAAAACCTTAGCTCGTTTCAATACTTCAAACTGATTTTCATTGAAATAATCTAATATTCCAAGCGTTTTGATGGCTGGAGTATAGATCACCAATGTGTCTTCTTTTTGAAGTAAAGTGATCCTTTCATCAATAAGGTCTTCAAAAACGATATCAATCCCTTCATTCATCAGATTCTGAGTCAATTTTGTATTGGTCTTGTCGTAACCCAATACTTTTTTTCCGGATGCATTGAAATAGCGCGCTAATGCACTCATTCCGATACCTCCGATTCCAACGAAGTAAAAAGTCTGATATGTTTGTAAAATGTTCATTTATATTTTAATCTTTAAACTCTTGAACCAGTTCAGAGTTCTATTACTATATTTTATATTATAAGGCTTTAATCAACTAATATCAATGACTCGTTAATAAATTAAGTTTTAACGGTGTCAGGCTGAGCTTGTCGAAGCCTCCTAATCTTTCATCCTATTTCTTGATAACAAGGGTAATAAATCCCAGTTATTATTTATTATTGCTTCCTTCTTTTTCCTACTCCAACCTTTAACTTGTTTTTCAAAGCTTATCGCTTGATTAACATCATTAAACTCATGGTAGAAAACAAGTTTTACGGGTTTTCTTGTATACATAATATATTTTCATTCATTTGTGTTTGCTTACTGGCCCTTCGACAAGCTCAGGGTGACAGCTCTAATACTAACTTTTTTTATTTTACTAATGTCAAGCTGAGCCTGTCGAAGCCTTTCTATTTTATCACATTAAATATCTCGTCTACAATCTCTTTTGCGGCATTTGGCTTGGCAAAATATTTCAGATTGTCGGACATTTCTTTTCTTACACTTTCATTTTCGCAGATCTCTGATAATGTATTCCAGAATTTTTCCTGCATTTCAGAGTCTTTTACCATTCTTGCTGCATTTTTTTCAACCAGATTCATGGCATTTTTAGTTTGGTGGTCTTCCGCTGCAAAAGGAAAAGGAACCAAAAGGACCGGTTTTTGTGCTACTGCCAGCTCTGAAATGGCAATGGCTCCGGCTCTGGAAACGATGATATCAGCTGCAGAATAAGCCAGTTCCATATCTTTGATAAATTCTTTCAAATGAATGGAAGCTGGAAGCTTGAGGCTGGAAGACAATTCGTTGTAATCCAACTTTCCTGTTTGCCAAATTAACTGATACCCTTTTTCTTTAAGATTTTCAAGGTTTTCTTTCCATGCATTATTCAATGTTCTGGAGCCTAAAGAACCCCCTACAGAGAGAATCGTAAGTTTGTCTTTATTCAATCCCATTTTTTCTTTTGCCTGAGCGGTTTCCTGCATTCCTGAAACAATGTTCTCACGAATCGGATTTCCCAGGAATTTTATTTTTTCTGCGGGAAAACCTTCTACTTTTGGATAAGCTGTGAAAACGGCTTTCGCTTTCTTGCTTAAAATTTTATTGGTTACTCCGGCGTGAGCATTCTGTTCCTGTATGAAAATAGGAATTCCCATTTTGCTGGCTTCATAAAGAGCGGGTCCGCTGGCAAATCCTCCGGTTCCTACTGCAAAATCGGGAGCGAAGTTTTTGATAATCCTCTTGGATTTTGATAAACTTTTCAGAATCTTGAAAGGAAGTCCGAGATTGGATAACAGGTTTCCTCTGTCTATTCCTGCGATATCAATTCCTTCTATTTTATAGCCTGCCTGAGGAACTTTTTCCATTTCCATCTTCCCGTTGGCACCAATGAACAAAAATTCTGCATCAGGAAATCTCTTTCTGATCTCATCTGCAATAGCGATGGCTGGGAAGATATGTCCTCCTGTTCCTCCGCCGGATAATACTATTTTTAATTTTTTGTCCATTTTAAGCGATATCGTTTATTTCTGCTATACTTTGTTTTTTGCCCATTCCTTCTTCATCATAAATCTGAATCCTTGAGCTTATATTTAAAATAATACCTAACTGTAAATAGGTTACCAGCATTGAGGTTCCTCCGTAACTGATCAAAGGCAGCGGCTGTCCTGTAACCGGAATCAGATTCACTGCAACAGCGATATTTACTGAAAGCTGAATGAAGATCATCACTCCGAGACTGAGAACGAGAAGTGATCCGAAAAATGCCGGCATCTTACTGGCAATCATTACGATCCTGATCATCATAATCAAATATAAACTGATCAGAAAAGCAGCTCCTATCACTCCATATTCTTCTACAATGACTGCGAATATAAAGTCGGAGGCAGATTGTGGAAGCATCTGCTTTAATGCACTTTTTCCTGGCCCCATACCTGTAATCCCACCATGTACGATGGCTGCTTTGGCCTGCATTACCTGATAGTTTTTCGCTTTTACACTCTCATCATCCACATCGGCTGATTTTGCTTTACTGGAAGTAAATGTTTCTACACGGCTCATCCATGTGTGAACACGGTTTCCACCGATCATGTTTGTATTCAGCGCTATTAATAAAAATAGAACAATGGCTACAAATGAGGCAGAAATAAATCCTGCAATGTATTTCCAGTGAAGCTGTCCTATGATGAGAACCACTACGGAAACCATTAGAATCATTAATGCCGTGGAACCGTTATCTTTTGCTACCAATACAAAAACAAGCAGGATAGGTCCGAAAATATACATGATATTCTCTATCGGAAGCCTTTCTCTGGTGATCTTTTTGGTTAAATATCTGCACAGATAGATAATCAGCATTAAAAAGGCAAATGATGAAGGCTGGAAGGAAATGGGTGTTCCCGGTATTTTCAGCCATCTGGAAGCACTGGCTCCGTCAATGGTCTGTCCGGTAAACATAGTGACAATCAACAGAACAATCATAAGACCAAGCAGAATACTGCTGAGCTTTCCGATGTATTCATATTTTATGGTTCCTACCAGTCTCATAATGGCTAATCCTAAGACTACAAAGAACATATGTTTGATAACGTGACCCGTTGTAGTCCCGTTATTAACAATGTATTCGAGATTTGAACTTGCAGAGTATACCGGGAAAATAGAGAAGATGGAGATCACAAGGATGACCATCCAAAGTACTTTATCGCCCTTTAGAAATTCAAATCTGCTTTCTGTGTTCTGTTCGTCCATATGTAATGCTATTCTGGCTATTGGCCATTGGCTTTTAATACCTGTTGTTTAAACTGGCGTCCTCTGTCTTCATAGCTTTTGAACAAGTCAAAGCTTGCGCAGCACGGAGATAATAAGACAGTATCGCCTTTCTTAGCCAGTGATTTTGAAATTCTCACGGCTTCTTCCATGCTTGAAGTATCATAAATAACTTCTTTTTTGTCTTTAAAAAAATCTATGATCTTTTTGTTATCTACTCCAAGGCAAACGATTGCCTTTACTTTTCTTTTGACTAAATCTTCAATTTCGGTATAGTCATTTCCTTTATCTAATCCACCAACGATCCATACAGTTGGTGTTTTCATACTTTCTAAAGCATAGTAAGTAGCATTCACATTAGTTGCCTTACTGTCATTGATGTATTTTACACTGTCAATTTCAGTCACCAATTCCAATCTGTGTTCTACAGCCTGGAAGGTCATCAGTGAATGTCTGATGCTTTCATTATTGATTTTTAATATCTTACCGGCAATAGATGCTGCCAAACTATTCGCTACATTATGATTTCCCAATAGAGACAATTCATCAACTTTCATTGAGAACTCGTCTTTCATTTTTACCACAATCTCATCTTCATTCACAAAACCTCCTTCAGATAATTTCTCTTTTGTTGAGAAAGGAATCATTTTGGCTTTTATTTCAAGCTTTTCAAGAAGATTTTTGCTCATTTCATCATCTTTATTATAGATGAAGAAATTATCATTTTCCTGATTTTCAGTGATTCTGAATTTTGCAAGCGCATATTCTTCATAGTTGTAGTTGTACTGATCCAGGTGATCTTTAGACAGATTCAACAATAAAGAAATATAAGGTCTGAAATTCTGAATATCATCCAACTGGAAAGAGCTTACCTCCAGTACATAATATTCATGGTTTTCGTCTGCAACCTGCTTGGCAAAGCTATAGCCGATATTTCCGCCCAAACCTACATTCAATCCGTCATTTTTCAGAATATAATAGATCAGGGAAGTAGTGGTTGTTTTTCCGTTGCTTCCGGTAATGGCGATGATCTTTGCATCGGTAAATTCAGAAGCAAATTCAATTTCGGAGGAAAGCCTTATTCCTTTTTCATGAATCTTGTGAATGATCTCTGCTTTTTTTGGAATTCCCGGGCTTTTTACAATCCAGTCAGCATTTAAAATCCTTTCTTCATCGTGGTTTCCTTCTTCAAATTCAATTTCATTATCGGTAAGAAACTGCTTATAGTTATCCTTAATGGCTCCTTTATCTGAAAGAAATACTTCCAGACCTTTCTTTTTAGCCAAATAAGCAGCGCCGCATCCGCTTTCTCCACCTCCTAAAACAACTATTTTCATATTATAAAAGCTTTATGCTATAGGCTTTAAGCTTTAAGCTTATTGCTACAGCTTTTAATTTTATCTCATTTTTAATGTGATCAGACATACAATAGCCAGTATTACACCGATGATAATCATTCTGTTCACGATTTTACTTTCGTGAAACCCTTCTTTCTGATAATGGTGGTGTAATGGTGACATTTTGAATAGTCTATTGTTTTGGGCATATTCCAGCCCGTATTTTCTTTTTCTGTATTTAAAAACAACTACCTGAAGCATTACAGACAGGTTTTCAATCAGGAAGATTCCGCATAATACAGGAATCAATAATTCTTTTCTTAAAATGATTGCAAGAACGGCAATTACTCCTCCCAGCATCAAACTTCCGGTATCTCCCATGAAAACCTGTGCAGGATAGGTATTGTACCAGAAGAATCCAATTACGGCACCTACCATTGCCACAGCAAAGATTGTAGTTTCACCCATATTCGGAAGGAACATGATATTAAGGTAGTCTGCAAAGATGATATTACCGGAAAGGTAAGCGAAAAGAGCCAGCGTGAGTAGTATAATGGCACTTGTTCCCGCTGCCAGGCCGTCTATTCCGTCTGTAATATTGGCCCCGTTTGAAACAGCGGTTACAATGAAGATCACAATGGGAATAAAGACAATCCATGCCCATTCATGGGCATCTTTATCATTCATCCAAAACAAAATTCCGCTATAATCAAACTCATTGTTCTTTGCAAAGGGAACGGTAGAAACAGTGATTTTTTCTGTAGGCATAAAGTTTTGTTCTACATTATTTCTGTTCACCACTTTAGCATCGGCATATTTTCTTTTAACGGTAATATCCGGGTGGAAATACATTGTAATGCCGACAATTAGCCCTAAACCAACCTGTCCTACAATTTTGAATTTACCACTTAATCCGTCTTTATTTTTTTTGATTTTCTTTAAATAATCATCAAGGAAACCAATGGCTCCCATCCAAAACATTGAAACCAGCAACAGTACAATATATACATTGGTAATTCTTGTAAACAGCAATACGGGAATGATGGTTGCCAAAATGATGATAAGTCCTCCCATGGTAGGAGTTCCTTCTTTTTGTTTTTGGCCATCCAATCCAAGATCACGTACCAATTCTCCCATTTGTTTTGTTCTCAGGTAATTGATTACTCTTTTTCCGTAGACAAGAGCAATAATCAGAGAGAATAATACAGCCATTCCGGCACGGAAGGAAATGTATTTCAACAATCCTAATCCCGGAACGTGAATTCCATGGTTGGTTAGATATTCGTATAGATAGTATAGCATAGTTTCAATTGTTAATAAATAATCATTGATAATTGATGAAAGATAAACTTGTTATTATGCATCAATTATCGCTTGTAATTTACTTGCTCATTAATTTCCAGAGCTCATTAATTACTTCTTTGTCATCAAAATGATGTTTTACACCATTGATCTCCTGATAGGTTTCGTGGCCTTTTCCGGCAACCAAAACAATATCTTTAGGTTCTGCAAATTTTATGGCCATCTTTATGGCTTCTCTTCTGTCCGGAATTGAAGTGTATTTGCTGAAGTTCTGAGGTTCAACGCCTGCTTCAATTTCTTTGATGATCTGTGCAGGATCTTCTGTTCTCGGATTATCTGAAGTGATGATTGCCAATGTTGATTTTTTAGAGGCAATATTTCCCATTTCAGGTCTTTTGGAGTGATCTCTGTCTCCTCCGCAACCGAATACGGTAATTAATCTTTCATTTTTGGTTCTGATATCGTTAATGCTGTCAAGAATGTTTTCCAATGCATCCGGAGTGTGAGCATAATCTACGATAAAGAAAATTCCACCATCAGATTTGAAGGTTTCAAATCTTCCGGAAACTCTTTTTAATTTGCTGACTGCCTGAAGAATTTCATCCTGCTCAAAACCAAGTTCAGCAGCAATCCCGAATACAAGCAGCAAGTTGTATACATTGAATTTCCCAGTCAGTGTTGTCCAGAATTCTTTTCCGTTGAAGTTTAACAGCATTCCGTTGAAATCTACTTCCAATAATTTTCCGTGATAGTCTGCCATGGTTTTCAAAGCATAAGACTTCTTTGCAGCCTTAGTATTCTGCAGCATGACATTCCCATTTTTATCATCTACATTGGTGATAGCAATGGCTGTATCTTCTAATTGGTCAAAGAATCTTTTCTTTGTTTTTAAATATTCTTCGAAAGTTTTATGATAATCTAAATGATCATGAGTAAGGTTGGTAAAGCCCGCTATTTTGAAGTGTAATCCTTCAATTCTGTTTTGGGCGATTCCGTGTGAGCTTACTTCCATGAAAGCAAATTCACATCCTTTTTCTACCGCTTCTGCCAAAATCCTGTTGATTGTAATCACGTCAGGAGTGGTATGGGTAGCAGGAATAATCTCTTCACCGATTCTGATTTCAACAGTGGAAAGCAATGCAGATTCATAGCCCAGGTTTTTGAAAACATCAAAAAGAAGGGTAGAAACAGATGTTTTTCCATTAGTTCCCGTAACGCCTATCAGCTTTAGTTTCTGTGAAGGGTTTCCGTAGAAATTGGAAGCAAGGTGGCCCAGAGCTTTAGATGCATCTTTTACCTGGATATAGGTTACATTTTCAACCAATGTTTCTGGAAATTCTTCGCAAACGATTGCTGCAGCACCTTTTTCAATAGCAGATGCAATGAATGAATGTCCATCCACTACAGTACCTCTCATCGCAATATAAAGAGCGTTTTTCGTAACCTTTCTGCTGTCGATCACCAATTCAGCCACCTCACGGTTGCTATCACCGTGAATTTCCAGTACTGGGATTCTGTTTACTAATTCTGTTATAATCATCTTTATCAATAAGGCTTGCCCTATTTTGTTTTAAATGTCCTTGCGGGACTTTGTTTTAATTCTGCAGAGACAAATAAATTCTCTGGTTTTTACTGATCGTTGTGCCTTCCAAAGGGAATTGTTCTTTAATTCTTCCCACTCCTTTATAGTCGACACGGTATCCTAAGTTTTCCAACTGCGGGATTACATTTTTACCGATTAATCCTACTACATTGGGCATTTGCTTATCATTGACTGCTACTTTTACATTAGGTTCAACCATTTTACTCAGGTTTACCTTTTTGTCTACAAGCATTTCTTTTTCAATATTCTGAGGTGTTTTCAGGAATGTTTTTCCTGCAATTTCTTTAAATACCGGTGCCGAAACGGAACCTCCATAAAACCCTTTTGCTGTATTGGGTTCACTAATCATTACATAACAGGTATATTTTGGTGCATCTGCCGGATAGAAGCCTGCAAACGATGCTCGGTACTTCATTGGGCCAGGCAGCCAGTATTCAAATCTTGCGGTTCCTGTTTTTCCTGCCATTTTCAGGTTGGGAGTAAAGATGCTTCGTCCTGTTCCTTTTTCTACTGCTTTGGTTAAAGCACTGGTCATCATTTTAATGGCTTTTTCAGAAGCCATTTTGTTTACCATTACTTCAGGCTTGGCACTGTACATTACTTTTCCGTCTTTCATGATTTTATCAATGAATAAAGGCTTAAGCATTTTTCCTCCATTGGCAACTCCGTTGTAGAAGGTTGTCAGCTGCAGCAGGTTGATGTTGGAAGAGTATCCGTAAGAAATAGAAGCCAGCGTTGCGGCATTCCATCTTTTATTCTGTGGAGTTACGATCTTTGGTTTTGTAATTCCTGGAAGCTCAATGTCCATTTTGTCGAATAATTTCCAACGTTTCAGGTGATCAAGGAAAATCTGTGGCTTTTCTGCATAATATTTTGTGATCAGCTTTGAAGTTCCTACATTACTGGACTTCGCCAATACATCACTGATATCATATGTTCCTCCTCCGTGGCCGTCGGAGATTCTTTGTTTTGCATATACCCAGACTCCGTTTCCTACGTTTACCGTTGTGTTTTCATCGATGAATCCATCATCCATTGCTGCTAAAAGCGAAATGGTTTTAAAAGTAGATCCAGGCTCGATGTTGTCTTTCAGAGCATAGTTGTAAGAGTCTTCGTAATCTCCTGAATCTGTTCTTCTTAAGTTGACAAGAGCACGTACTTTTCCGGTCTCCACTTCCATCACGATTACGGTGCCATGTTTGGCCTCGAAATTAATCATTTGCTTCTCAAGAGCTGAGTGCGCAATATCTTGAATTCTAAGATCTAAAGTCGTATATACATCTTCTCCGTCTACAGGTTCCTGTACTTTCCAGAAGTCGATAGGTTTCCATTGAGAAGAATTGATTCTTTGTTCTAGTCTTTTTCCGTCAGTTCCTGTCAGGTATTTGGAGAAAGCACCTTCCAATCCGGATTTAAGCTCACCGTTATCCATCCCAATGGTTCCGGCTCCGATTTCCGAAGTAGCCAATTCTCTTTTATAATTTCGGTCAACAATAAACCCCCCTTTATTTTTACCTTTTTTGAAAATAGGAAACTTTCGGATTCTGTCATATTGATCGAAATCCAGTCCTTTTGCCAATGTATAGTACTGGTTTTTCTTTTTCTTCTGCTCGTCAAATTTCTGTCTGAATTCTCCTCTGGATTTTCCGAACATTTTGCTCAATGAATCTGTAAGCGCTCCGATGTTGTTGGAGTACACTGTATCTTTCATTGTTTTGAAGTCAAGGTAGATATCATACCGCATCACTGTGGTTGCGAGAATAGAGCCGTCAGACGCAAAAAGATTACCGCGGGCAGCCTTTAAAGTCGCTTCACGATAGTTTTTATTAATGTAATCGTCTTTAATTTCCTGAACATTGGTATTCTGAAGAATAACAATTCTTGCCAAGAACATGACAAACACGCACAAAGCTACCACTGCAAAGAGGTAGCCCCATCGTAACGTTTTCTTACGTTTATTGTCGTATTCATTTTGCTTTTGCATCTGTACTGTCCAGTTTTATTAGCAATTTGTGAGGGTGGTTTTCCAGGGTCATCAATGAATCCCGGGCGACCTCTTTCCCCAGCTCTGATTCCATTTTTACTTTGATCAGCTTACTCTGGGCGTAAGCGTTTCTAGATTTGTATTCTTCTGTTTCCTCCTTTAAGGCGTTTACAATTTTAATTTTTTTATTGACGAGATGGTTGGTATAAATCATGGCCATCATCAGTATAAACAACAGGAGAAAATACTTGTAATGTATTTTGATCTCATCACGGTTCAGAAAGTTTCCTTTTATAATATCTATAAAAGTGAGTCTTTTCTGGGGGCGATTTGTTGTTCTTTTTGCCAAAGCTTTTTTATAATTGATTAATGATAAAAGATAATTGATATCGCTTATCACTTATGATTTATCATTTATATCTTTATTCCTGTTCTCATTTTAGCACTTCTTGCTCTAGAGTTTTCTTCGATCTCCTGGTCATCAGGAATGATAGCTTTACTCTTTATCAATTCGAATGCCTTTTTATAATTTCCGTAGATATCTCTTTCCGGCTCTCCTTCAAACATTCCGTTTTTCAGGAATCTTTTTACCAAACGGTCTTCTAAAGAGTGGTAAGAAATAACAACGAGTCTTCCTTCCGGTTTCAACACATTGTAAGCCTGAACCAGCATTTCTTTTAATACTTCAAGCTCCTGGTTAACTTCAATTCTTATCGCCTGAAAAAGCTGGGCATAGAATTTATTTACTTTATGAGGCGGAATATAGCTGAAAAGCTTTTTCAGATCCTCAGTAGTATCTATGCTTTTTGTTTTTCTGTGATGAACAATTTCTCTCGCCAGTTTTCTTGCTTCTCTCAATTCTCCATAGTGATAGAAAAGATCTGCCAGTTCACTTTCTTCATATTCATTGATCACTCTTTTGGCATCGAGATTCTGCATTACATTCATCCTCATATCCAAAGGAGCATTGCTTCTTGTAGAGAACCCTCTGTCTGCTTCATCAAACTGGTGTGAAGAAACACCCAGGTCAGCCAAAACACCATCTACCTGAGGAACTCCATACATCAGTAATGAGTTTTCCAGAAACCTGAAATTCTGATTAACCAATGTAAATCTGGGGTCATCAATTGTATTTTTAAGTGCATCCAGATCCTGGTCGAAGCTGAACAATCTTCCTTTGTCAGAAAGTCTGCTCAAAATCTCCCTGGAGTGGCCTCCGCCTCCAAAGGTGCAGTCCACATATATTCCGTCAGGATTCGTCACCAAATCATCAACACTCTGCTTCAACAAAACGGGGTTATGATACATGCTTAATTGTGTTTTTTATTTAATACTATTAATTAACAACCTACTATCGCTATTCTTCGTCAAAAGAGCCCATCACATCTTCGGCAAGGCTTGCAAAATCAGCTTCATTGGTAGCAATTACCTTTTCATAGGCATCTTTGTCCCAAATCTCGAAGAGTTCTCCTGCGCTGGTAATCACAATATCTTTCTGAAGATTTGCAAAAACGGTCAGGTCTTTCGATATCTGTAATCTTCCTGCATTATCCAATTCTACTGTTTTTACTCCTGCCGTAAACATTCGTATGAAATCAGCATTCTTTTTTATGAATCTGTTCAGTTTATTAATTTTGCCCATCAGTTTGTCCCATGCATTCATAGGATAGACTTCCAGACAGGGTTGGAACACAGATCTCTTGACTACAAATGCCTTGTCTTCGAAGTTTTCCATCTGTTTAATTAAAGATGAAGGAACTTTTAAGCGGCCCTTGTCGTCAATTTTACACTCATATGTCCCAATGAAATTTTTCATTTGGGACAAATTTATATAATAATTTCCAAAATTTCCCACTTTTTCCCACTTTTTGACTCAATGTTAATAAGTTTTATCAGAGATTGAATTTCAATAATGTAAAATACTGATATGAAGATAGTTGCTGAGAGTGTTATTTAGCCCATAATAAAGCGTGTTTGAAAAAAAAAGTTAAAAAGGAGAATATTATATTATTTTTATCTTAAATTAGGATAATCAAAATTTTTTTGAGGTTTAATTTGTATTTTTGCAAGGCTTTATTAAGGCGTTTTATGATATTTAGTACAAAAAAAGAAAAGAAATATTCCTATGTAGAAGCGGGAGAAGGACATCCATTAGTGCTGTTGCACGGGTTAATGGGTGGTTTGAGTAATTTCGATAAAATGGTAGATTTTTTTTCGGAAAGAGGCTTTAAAGTATACGTTCCTCAATTGCCGATCTATGATCTGCCGGTACTCAATACGAATCTTACCACTATCGCAAAATATATTATTAAGTTTATAGAAAGTCATATTTCGGGTCCGGTTACCATTATGGGAAACTCAATGGGAGGGCATGTAGGGCTTATCTTGACGTTGGCAAGACCTGATCTGGTGAAAAATCTTGTGCTTACAGGAAGTTCCGGATTGTATGAAAGAACTTTCGGGGACAGTTTTCCAAGGAAAAATGACCGGTCTTATATCAGAAAGAAAACGGAAGAGGTTTTCTATGATCCAAAGATTGCGACAGAGGATCTTGTAGATGAAGTTTTTGCGGTGGTGAATGACAGAATGAAAGGAATAAAAACAGTAATGCTGGCAAGAAGTGCCATCAAACACAATATGCTGAACGACCTTCCGAAGATTATGACACCTACGTGTCTGATCTGGGGGAAACAGGACAATGTAACTCCTCCGGAAGTAGCAGAAGACATGCACAAGTTTATTCCGAATTCGGATTTATTCTGGATAGACCATTGCGGCCATGCAGCCATGATGGAGAAACCGGATGAATTCAATGAAATCCTGTACAACTGGATAAAAGATAAAGTTTAATAAATACATCATAAAATGACCATTAAGAGCTTTTCTTAATGGTTTATTTTTCTAAAATACATTCAACAATGATTATCAAGACAGCAGAGTTTGTAAAGAGCAGCGGAAAATGGCAGGAATGCCCTGAACCTAATATTCCTGAATATGCTTTTATCGGAAGATCAAACGTAGGAAAGTCATCATTGATCAATGCAATGATGAACCATAAAGACCTGGCCAAGACATCACAGACTCCAGGAAAAACCCAGCTGATCAATCATTTTTTAGTGAATGAAAACTGGTACCTTACGGATTTACCGGGCTACGGTTATGCAAAGGTTTCAAAAGTTCAGCGAAAGGATTTTGAAAAGCTGATCACGAATTATATTCTGAACAGAAGAAATCTTGTCAATCTTTTTGTATTGGTAGATATAAGACATACTCCACAGAAAATTGACCTGGAGTTTATCCAATGGTGCGGGGAAAGTGGAATACCTTTTTCAATTGTATTTACCAAGTCTGACAAACTAAAACCGAACGTTGCTATCAAAAACGTTGAAGATTATAAAGCTGAGCTTCATAAAACCTGGGAGGATCTTCCTGAACTGTATGTGACCTCAGCAGAAAAGAAAGAGGGTGGAGATAATATTCTTAATTTTATTCAAAAAACCAATGAGTTTTTAACCAATAATAATATAAGTTTCGATGAGTAATATTATCTGGAAAATCAAAACGTTTGATGAGTTCACCGTTCCTGAATTGTATTCTGTACTGAAAGCACGTATAGACGTTTTTGTTATTGAACAGAATTGTCCTTATCCTGATCTGGATAATTATGACCAAAAAGCGGTTCATATCTGGGCTGAGGAAGACGGACAGGTGCTGGCATACTGTCGTGTTTTTGACAAAGGAATAAAATATGATGAAACTTCCTTCGGCAGAGTTCTGACAACAGAACAAGCGAGAGGTAAAAGTCTGGGAAAACAGCTGATACAATATGCCGTAGAAACCATAGAAAACCGTTTTCATACTTTTGAAATCAAAATATCTGCACAGGATTATCTTTTAAGATTCTATGGTGGATTCGGATTTATAGATACGGGCAAGAAGTATCTTGAAGATGATATTCCGCATACGGAAATGATAAGAAAGTAAAAAGCGAAGAGAAAAAACTTCGCTTTTTTTATATATGATGTGTGTTTTTAGTTTTTTAAGTAGTGCTAATTGCATCCGGAACAGTATGACCTGTCAACATATTGTTTACTGTTTCCGGTATAATAATAACAGCCTCCTCTTGATCCTACATAAAGCTTATTTCCGTTATAAGTACAGCCTTTGCTTGATGAGTAAAAGGATTTTGATCTTTTTGAGCCGGAACTGCTTTTACTCTTCTTTTTTGTTTTTTTCTTTTGCTTTTTAGAATATAGTTCTGTTTTGGAAGTGATACCGGTTGTTGTTGCTGTGAAGCTTGCCGGTAGTATTAGTCCTGCGGCCAAAAGGGTAGTGAAAAGTAATTTTTTCATGATAATTATAATTTTTTAAGTTGTTAATTTAAATCCAGCGATCATTAGTTTGATCGCTGGGTAGAGTTTAGGCGTACTGAATTAACTCCCATGTAACAGCGTTACCGCTATAGGGAGGCATTGTATTGCCTTCAGAAATAGGGGCTGTTGTAGATGGATTTCCAACAACTTTCCATACTCCTGATTCAGGACATTTTTCTCCTGTCCTTGCTTTTGTTCCTAATGGTTTTTTTGCCATGCTAAATTTTTTATTGGTTTAACTTTTCAAAAGTATAACGCTCATAACTCTGATCCTTACGGGAATCCGTAAATGAAAAAACTTTCAAAGAGTTTGTATATAAATGTTGTAAATGATTCTTATATAATGATAGTGCGTCTGGCAGAAGCTTTATCATTTGTTGATGAATTCCATGCCAATCCTGAAGCGGGCACGGCTCTTTCTTTGCCCCAGTTTCTGATTGCTTCAATTCTTTCAGGGCTGGTTTTACTTAGCGGGACAATATTTTGGAAGCATTTTTCATACAGCTCGTCGGTAATAAAAGGGTCTCCATTGATTACGGCCTGTATAGCGACATCTCTTATGGCTCCTTCCAGATCGGATCCGGCGAAACCTGCCGAAATAGCTGTCAGCTTTTCAAAAGTCGAAGAAGAAGGAGGCGGTAAAAGATTCTTTTTAAGATAAAGATTGATGATATCGGCCCTTTCCTGATCCTGTGGAAGGTCTACAAAGAAAAGCTCATCGAATCTACCTTTTCTAAGCAATTCGGGAGGTAGCTTTGTCACATCATTGGCTGTTGCTATCACAAAAACCTTTTCGGTGCTTTCCTGCAGCCAGAATAGAAACTGCCCAATCATTCTTGTGGTCACCCCGGATGAATCGTTGGCATTGGCAGCTAATCCTTTTTCAATTTCATCAATCCATAGAATACAAGGAGCCGCATTATCTGCTGATTCAAATGCCTCTTTTAATCTGTTTTCAGACTGTCCTACATACATTCCCTGAATGGATGCAAAATCTAACCGGTACAAAGGAAGGTTCCACGTAGCGGCGATGAATTTTGCAGACAAAGATTTCCCACAGCCTGGAACCCCCACCAATAATACACCTCTCGGCGGACGAAGTTTTCTTGATTTTAAATCTGCAGTTAATAGCTGTTTCTGATTATCAAGCCATTGATGTAATCCGCTAAGCCCTCCTACGGATATTAAAGATGGGTCTACTTTTACCTTTTCAAGACCTGAAATATTGCTGAAAAGCTTATCTTTTTCCATGCTCAGGCTTTTAATATCGTCTTTTGTAAGAGAGCCTTTTGACATTTGGGTAGCCAGAACATTTTCAGCTTCTATTTTGGTCATATTGGCTAAAATAGTTGCTGCCATTTTTAGGTCATTTTCATCCCAGTCAATAGGAATAGAGCCTTTGTAAGGGATCACACAGTCCTTGACAACGGTCAGCATTTCTTCTTCGTTAGGGGGATCCAGCGTAAGGGTCATTCCTAAACGCTGCAGTTGCGACCAGACGCTTTTTGTAGAGATGATGCAGATGCTTCCGCCCTTTTCAATAGCCTGGACCACGCAATCATAGATGTGTCTGGATACGATGTTATCATCTTCAATATCACTTACTTCCGTAAAAATAAAAGTAAGGTTTTGTCTTTGTGAAATATTCTGAACGGCAAAATCAATTCCGCCGGCAACAGAACGGTCATCGTTAATTGTTTTTCTTGTTTTAATATCCGTGGTTCCGTGTGATAAGCTATGGATGTATATCGGAATATTAATTTCTTCCGACAGTTGCTGTATTATTTCTAAAACCCTCGATCTTTCTATACTCCGGATTGAGATAAAAGGAATTCTTGCCCGGAACATTCTGGATAAAGAATTTTTAAATTCTTCTTTGTTTGCCATACTTAAAAAATAATTTTTCTTCCTGTTGAGGAATTTGGATTGGAGATTTCTTCAAAAGATTCATATTGCTGGAATTCGCAGGCACTGAATGAATTGATCACCATCAGCATTTTTTCTCTCTCTTGATTGTCTTTTGGGGTATTATCTTTTAGATTTTTTTTGAAATCATTTACAAAGCCTGTGAAATCCTTCACAAAACCCTCTCTCAGTTCACTGGGAAGGCTTTTAGAATGGGCGAACTTTGCTAAAACAGCTAGTGTCTTTTTATTATTCTGAAGGACAAATTCCAATTCCTCAATGGTTTTAATGTGCTGAAGGTTAAAATTTCTCTGATATTGATCCAACCATATTTTTTTCCGGGCTTTATAAGCTTCTTCGGCTCTTACATAGAAACGTTCAGCGGTTCCGGCGTCAAGGCGGAAGTGCCCCGTACTCATTTCCTCAAGTACATCTTCACCCTTCCCGTAACGGTCAAAAAGATCTACCCAATCAGCGTAAGTAACAGGTGATTTCATTCTTGGTTTTTTATTCTTGGATTAATGAACTGATAAGGAGGGATAATATCCCAGGCCGGGAATTTTGCTTTTTCTTTTTCCCCTTCGGTTCTTCCCTGAAAAAAATTCGGTCTTGGCTGCTGTTCTGGCTTATGCTTTTTATTCTCTTCAGAATCGTTTTTAATATTGTCCATACTGTAATTATTAAGAAGGTTGTAAAATGGTTCTTGTATCTCTGGATGTACTTGAAAAATCTTCGGGCGTGATAGACATTAAGGTCTGCCTTAAAATTTCAGCTTTTGCATCTTCCTGAGCAAATTCCTGTCTGTAATCTACTGTTTCAGCAATGCATCCTCGTAATACTTCTTTAGACTTGTTCTTTCTTTCCATGATGGTTTCTATAGTTTTTTTCTTTGCTTTTTTATGGTTACTGATAGTATTCCAAATAATCAGTCCGCCAATCAAAGCGCCAATTATTCCCATAATTCCGAATTTAAAAATGATTAAACTAGCTGCAGAAATTATAATCCCGAAGAAAATTAAGACGAATGGAAATGTCAGTTTTTTTAATTCATTTTCAAGAAAATCAGTCCAGTACCGATTGTGCTTTTGTAATTGTTCCGTTTCGTCACTTCCATCGGGTGTTGAGGTCTTGAAACCGTCTATAATCAAGTCTACATTTTCCTCTATCTCGTTTCTGTATTTTGCAGTAAAAGAGTCATGCGCTTCTACAATCCAGGGCTGGCTGATGGAAACAGCAAGAGCCTGTGTAACTTTTGTAGCACCGGTTAATTCCGGATTGAATGCTGCATTTGTCAACATCTGAAGGAAATCTACTTTTTCGTCAAAAATGTGTTTCTCTTCATTCATTAAAGATTGCGCAGCTTTTTTATCCCCATCTTTCTGAATGATGAGCTGGTTGAGCCTTACTTCATTTTGCAATGGAAGTTCATCATCATCAAAATTGGTCACCAGTAAGGAAAGAATTTCATCAAGCTGAATTTTGGTAGCTTTAGAATAATCTGTTGTAGTTTCAAAAATATTTTTAAAGTGTAAATCTAGTGCATGATGAGATCTTGCCTGGATAACAGAAGTTTTCAGATTGTCCCAATTCGGTGCAAATTCTTCAAGTAACGGGTATTTTTTTGAGGACAGGGAACCTTTTGTTTCAAAAAAATGAGTCCACTGAACTTTCTGTTTATCAATGTAGCTGTCCGTTTGAGTGAGCTGAGTGATCCAACTTTTAACATTGTTAATCATCAACTGGTGAGAAGCGGGCTGAAAAACTCCGGTGGTGATAGCTTCCAGGATAATGACAAACTCCCTATCAAGGTTGTGAGGATTCTGATGAAGAAAATACCTGTTCATCCATTGGAAGCATGCATCATTTCTTCCTAATCTTCTCATAACAAGCATAAGGAAAAGAGTTGTTTTGTAATCGTCCCTTTTTAAGCTTTCGGCCAATGCTTTTTCGGTGGTGTTTTTATCATCCCGAATCCAGGACGAGAGTACAACCAAAGCCGGAGCCAGCCAATAATTCGGGGCTTTTATCATGACCTCCTCAGTTGTATGGCGTAATGTATCATCGCCTATAATTCCTGTATGTACACCCTGCAGGATCCCTGTGGCCATTCTGCGGACTTCTGCATAATATCCGAACTTTATCTGCAGGTCCTGTTTCAGATTTCCCTGTCTCGTTTCGGCGAGTTGCAGTGCTTTATGTTTTATATCCGACTCTACAAAATCAGCAAAGGAAAGGGATAGCTGTAATAAATCACTTTTCAGGTGGTCATGCTTTGTATTGAGGCCTCCTAATTCTATATTGACTTCCCGCATATCTGTTTTAAGCGAGCTTAAAGCACTGTTGATCCTTGAAAGGTCTGCATATGAAATTACTCTTTGTGACATTGTATTTGATTTTTCGTGGTTATAGTTTGGCTGCTGTTCCGTCTTCCCGGATAAGGATAAGTTTATCTTTATATACTTCTACAAAAAAATAAGCATTGTGTTTAGCGAGGGTTCTTGCTTTTTCAAAATGTTCGGGAAGAAGCTCTCCTATGATATAATGTTTAATGATTTGTCCTGCGCTTAGATCTAAAGTGTGCACTTCATGAGGATGCCCCAGATAACATTTAGCCAAAATTCCTATGGGAAGATCAGCCAGCTGGGCAGAACCAAATTCTTCATGAATTTTTGTCATCATATCTTTCTTTCCTCTTGTTTCAATAAGGAGTTCTGTATCCATTGTTCTAATTAAGTTCAGATATTTCTCCGAGCGTTTTCTTAGAATATCCCTATCACTTAAAATCTTTGTGGAAGCGGATCCGACTTCCGCTGTGCCTGTCAGTGTTTCATTTTGGAAAATTATTTTTGCCATTGCCTGAGTTTTTAGATTTGATACTGACAAAAATATTGGACTGGGAATAGTTTTCCTTACGGATTCCCGTAAATAGAAAGCCTTCCAAAAGAATTGAAAGGCTTATATAGATATAGAAATGTAAAACAAGATTAAATAATTCCCAGATCTTTACAGAAAGCGATTAATTGTTCATTGCTTTTAACTCCCAGTGCTTCTTTTAAACTGTTTAATTTTTTTTCCACACTGCTCAGGCTATTGGGGGTGATATTATTATTCTGCAGATAAGTTGGGATATTTTTTTGTTGTACACCCTGAGAAAGAAGAGAAACGAGTGTAATATCATAGGATGTAAACTCATAACTATTAAGCTTTTTTACTTCCTGCTTAAGATCCAGGGACAGATAGCTTTCATTGGCATAAACGGCCGCAATCGCTTTTTTCAATTCTTTGGAATCATTTCTGGCTTTACGGACAAAGCCGTTAATCTTACAGTCATTAAAGAGAGAATCTATAATTCCGGATTTACGCTCTCCGGAAAAGACTATGATTTTTAATGAAGGTTGTAACTTTCTGACTTCTTCAATTAGTTCTTTTCCATCTTTAATATTCTGAAGATGATGGTCTTCTTCATAAGAAAGGTCAGTGATCAGTAAATCGTAGGGATTGTTTTCCCGGATCGTTCTTTTAACTTTTGCTAAAGCATCATCGCAATAATATACATAGTCAACATTTGGAATATTAAGCTCTTCTAATGTTTTCTGGACAGATAAACTACCCATTTCTTGGTCTTCGGCAATTAAAATTTTTTTGAACATTCTTTAGGTCTTTTTTTAAGAAACAGGAAATGAAATACTAACCTTCAGTCCTTTTTCGGATTTATTGTCAAAAATAATTTCTCCACGGATAGCAGCAATACGGGTTTCCGTATTTGTAAGTCCATTTTTGTAAATCATAGCACCTGGAATTCCAATTCCATCGTCTGTATATTGGATTTTGATTATATTATTTATCCTTTTAAATTTAAAAATAACACGGGATGCCCGGCTATGTTTTTTCATATTAACGAGCAGCTCACGGATAACCTGATAGATATCTTCAAAAGGGGGTTGAGAAATTCCGTTCCATATTTCATTTTCGTTCCCAACTATATAGGTATCTATCACTTCGTTTTTAAAAGATGCAATAAGGGTAGAAATTCTGTCTCTATGGTTCTTTTTATCATTTTCCGGATCATGTTTTTCGTAGGAAATATCCCTGGACTTTTCGTAAACAAATTCTAATTCATCAAGGGCATTTTCCTTATCAAAATGTTCCTGGTTTTCTATTTTGGTCATGACCTGGTAGATTCCATTGGCCACTACGTCGTGGACTCTTTTTGAAATTCTTAGCTGGTCATTTTTTAATTTGAGCTCATTTTCCTGTTTAAGCCTGGCTTGTCTTCTGCGGTATAAAATAACGATGATCACGATGGCAATTATTGCAACCGCCAGAGCGGCTTGCTGACGTATCAATTGATTTTCTTTTTGTGCCTGATCAACTTTTAGCCGTTGGTTTTCTGTTTCCTTTTTCTCACTGTCGTATTTAATATAGGCAAAACGGTTTCTATTTGCATTTTTGTAATTTTGAATACTGTCTGAAAGTGTTTTATATTGTATAAAATTGGAGATAGCGTTAGAAGGTTTATCAACAAAAGAAATTCTTTCAATGGCTTCCAGACGATCTTCGGGACTTTTTATTTTTTCTGCTGTGTTAAGCATTTGTTTTGCATAAAATAATGAAATAGCTGGATTGGTTTGCTGATATATTTCTGCTAAATGAGAGTAACTTGAATTTGCGCCCCAGTTGTCATTTTGCTGTAACTTTTGTGTTAATAATTTTTTGAATTCTGAATGAGCGGGATAATTTTTATCTTGAAGCCATCGAGTGTAAACAATATTCTCTTTAATTCTATTTTGGAGATTGACATCTTTTATTTTTAATAGATCGATACTTTGTAAAGCTTTTAATGCTGAAGAGTATTGGCCTTGTCGGTACTCTGATGCTGCTTTATTATTAAGAATAGTATATTTCTTTTCAATAGATTCATTTTTTTCCGCAAGAGCTTTATTATACCATTCTGTAGCTGAAGAGTATTCTTTTTGATCATATTTTATGTCTCCGAGAGTATTATATACAGAATAGAGGCTTTCGTCACCTTCTTTCATAAAATTGAGCGCATCCACTAATGTTGTTTCAGCACCGAATATATCACCGGTATATTTTTGGGCGATTGCCTGACAGATCAGGCTCTTAGAGATATTGGAAGAATCTTTTGCTTTATAATAATAATTTAGTGCTTGCTGAAATTTTGAATAGGCCTCAAGGTTATTTTTAAGGAGCAAGTTTGTCCCTTTATTATATAATTGATCTGCCTTTGCTAGATAATTTGTTTCTGTTTTTTCTTTACAAGAAACAAGAATGATTAGTAAAAATAATAGATATCGTATCATATTACTAATATAAAAAAACCGTTCTAAAAAAGAACGGTCTTATTTTCCTATTTTTTAGGTGGAAGAACAGGCCCTGTATCTCCTCCTGTATCCCCCGGATTTACTCCTTCTCCTGGATCTGCCAGCTGAACTGTTATCTGTTCCTGATTATTACTATTATCTGCTGCCGTGTTGGCATTATTGTTTGAGAATGCTAAACCTAATAGCATCAATATAATTTCTATCATTTCCGTAAAAATTTAAAATTTGAGCATTTCTGTAGTTGCCCGTAAAACAGATCACAGGTAGAGCTACACGAATAAAAAATTTGAAGCGCTTCTAAATTTTTTGGGAAGTGAACCATCAAAAACGGAGGAGAAACATCTGCTTCCCAGTCCGGAGTTTTCCTCCATTTTATCTGGTGATTTTGAAATCAGTTTTGTAAATTTGTTCTTGTAATGTTTTGTTTGTCACTGATTTCTGAAGCAAAGATGCGACAAAACATGACGCAGGTGTTAGACACGTTCTGGACATCTATGGACACGAAATGGACAACGGATTCTTTATGGGAATCCGTAATGTGGTATGAGTGATAATCACCTATTTTGTAATGACTGAAAAAATTATATATGTCCAAGAGAAAACTACTAATTCATGAAGTATTCAAGAAAGCAGAGAAAGACTTTCCCAACAAGAGTACGAAGAGTGGTTGGGCTTCTGAACTTTCTGATTATTTTGAGAATGCCTGGAATTTTATCATTCACGAAAGAACTTTCACGAGATATTATAATGCATGTATACGGGACGACAAAGATCCGGATATAAAAGATAAAGAAATTCTTGATAAACTGAGCCAATATATTGGGTGTAAAGATTTTTTGGACTTTTCCAGAACCTTTGTTAAGGAGGAAGAGGATACCAATAAAACAACCATTAAAATTACTGTTGATGAGGATGAAGAATCTTTGTCTGAAAAGTTTTCGAAATTAAATATCAACATTACCAATGAACAACATTTTAAAATGCCCGACTTTATCAAGCAAAACGGTCTGGGTATTTTAGAAATAGCTTTTCTCTTGTGTCTTGTTACGGGAAATGTTCTTTTTTCCGGGAGTAAGAAGGTAAATGGAAATTATTCATCTCCTTTGAGCTTTATGCCAACAATTACCCCGATGGAGGAGAAAAAGTATATGTATTGGAATGGGGAAAGATATATTGGAACAGACAGCAGCTATATCAGTCCCGGAATTAATGTTGTGGCCATGAATTCTCATAAACTTAAACACTTCAAGAGAATCATGAGAAAGGATACCTTGGCAGATGTGAATGCTCTTGGAAAGATCTGGTATTCAAAATATAATAATGGAGTTGAATTCTTTACAGATGATGGAATTGATCCTGATAATGGGAGGGAATTGAGAAAGGTAACCTCGCTTATTATTTATAAATATGCAGGTAAGCATAAAGACTCTATAGAAATAGAAGAGTAGTTCATTGTTTTTTGAAAGTTTTATATTAATTTCATAAAAAAAGCGAAGATTTCTCTTCGCTCTGTTTTATTCCGCGTTCAGCATTCCCAGTTCTCCGTAATGTTTTTTGAACTTTTGTATTTTAGGACCAACAACAGCACTGCAATAAGGTTGTGTAGGGTTCTCATTATAATATCCCTGATGATATTGTTCTGCAGGCCAGAATTTGTCGAACTGAGTCAGCTCTGTTACATAAGTACCGGTCCATCTTCCTGATTCCTGAGATACTTTGATGGCTTCTTCAGCTTTTGCCTTCTCAGCAGCATCTTTATAGTAAATAACAGAACGGTATTGAGTTCCGATATCATTTCCCTGTCTGTTTAATTGGGTAGGATCATGAAGGAAGAAAAATACATCCATCAGCTGTTCATAAGAAATAACCGCCGGATCATAAGTGATCTGTACCACTTCTGCATGTCCTGTTTCACCGGTACAGACTTCCTGATAGGTCGGATTGTCTTTATGTCCTCCGGAATATCCTGAAATAGCAGATTTTACCCCTTTAAGCATATTGAAACAGCTTTCCACACACCAGAAACATCCACCACCGAAAGTAATCTGTTCTAAATTATTATTGTCCATTGTTGGTAATTATATTGTTTTATTTTCTCTTCCTTTGTCCGGAAAAAGCTTATCAAAAATAGGAAAAACTTTTTCATTTGAACATGATTTTGCCGCTTAAACTCAAATTACAATGATAGATGTGACAAATGATTTTAAAGGGGATTATTAACCATTTTATGAATACATATAGGATAAAACCAAAGAGATAATCTCCGAAATATTTTAAAGAGGTTAGTATTAGCAATGTCATGCTGAGCGGAGTCGAAGCATTTCAATTAAGCTGAATTTTAAACACAAATAGCACTAATGTTTTCACAAATAAACACAAGAAAATATAACCCGATCATCAGCGAAAATCTGTGAGAAAATAGAGCAATACAAAATGTGAAAAGCAGATATCTGGGATATTTTAAAAACAGCTGGTATTAGCAATGTCATGCTGAGCATAGTCGAAGCATCTTCATTAAGCTAATTTATATTCTCGTATTTTAAACACGAATAGCACAAATGTTTTCACAAATAAGCACAAGGAAAATAAAATCCTCTGTGAAAATCTGCGTAATCTGTGGGAAAAACAAAAGCACCCTAAAAAAGGATGCTCTATATTATTAAAAAAGATTTCAGTTTATTTTTCCCAAACCAAAGCACTTGCTCCAAGGATGGCTGCATCTGCTTCGTCAAGCTCACTGAATACCAGTTTTACTTTATTTCTAAAGATAGGAAGAAGGTTTCTTTCCATATGAAGCTTAGCAGGCTTTAAAATAAAATCTCCTGCTTTGATCACTCCACCGAATAAAAGAATGGCTTCCGGGGAAGAGAACATCACAAAATTAGCCAATGCCTCACCCAGTTTCTGACCTGTATATCTGAAAACCTCAATAGCAATTGGGTCTTCTTTCATCGCACACTCGTATACAGTTTTAGAATTGATTGCATCTTCAGGATACTGGTTCAGCATTGATTCCGGGAACTCAGCTCTCATTTTCTTTGCGGTAATGGTAATTCCTGTAGCAGAAGCATAGGCCTCAAGGCTCCCTTCAGAACCCGTACTCCAGTGTTTTCTACCACCTGGTTTTACAATGGTATGTCCCAATTCTCCGGCGAACCCATCATGTCCGTAAATTAAGCTTCCATTGGCAATGATTCCGCTTCCGACTCCTGTTCCCAGTGTAATCATGATGAAATCTTTCATTCCTCTGGCTGCTCCGAAAAGCATTTCTCCAAGGGCAGCAGCATTCGCATCATTGGTTACTGTACAAGGAAGCCCGAATTTTGCTGTCATCAGCTCAGCAAAAGGAATTACTCCTTTCCATGGAAGGTTGGGAGCTAATTCTATGGTTCCTTTATAGTAATTTGCATTAGGAGCTCCTACTCCGATTCCGTCAAAATGTGCTTCAGTACCATATTTTTCCATCATTGGACGAACATGTTCATATAAAGCATCGATGAAATCCTCAACTTTGTCATAAGCATCGGTTCTCAGGTTTCCTTTATCCAGAACTTCTCCACGGTGGTTTACGATTCCGAATTTAGTATTGGTTCCGCCGATGTCAACTCCAAGGGCAACTTGTTTTGATAAATCTATTAATGACATTTCTATTATTAAATTCTAGGGGCTAAAATTATAAAAAAGATTGTATTAATGGATTATTAACTGGGTTTTATTTAATAGGTTAAGCTGTTTTTAACGGTTTTTTCTTTTTTCTCCCCCACCAGATCATAAATCCGGTAACCGGAAGAGAGGCACAGATCAAACTTACAATAAAGGCAATGATCTTGGTAGGAAGGCCTAAAATAGCTCCTACGTGAATGTCATAATTGGCGCTCACAGCCTTTTCCCCAAAGTTTTTGTCCTTCGGATCATGGGTGTGCAGCAGTTCTCCCGAGTTTTCATCGAAGATTAAGCTGCTGCTTTTATGGTAAGAATAAGAAAGGTGTTTCACATACACTTCAAAGTTGGGGTGTTCATGATCATCCATGTGCGGGTGTCCTAAATCTATAGCAAAACCATAGGCATCAGGATATTTTGTCTGTACGGTATTGATGATTTTATCCAGCGTACCTTCTGTTCTCAGCTCAACAGGGGCTTTTGTCTTGATATGGGAAAAGTCCGGGTACTTTGTTTCTCCTCCTGAAAATATCACGTAGATCATCGCCTGAACGACAAAAAATGCATAGAAAAGTCCTGTAATGGAGAAGATCAAAGCAAAAATAGAAGCATAGAAGCCTAATACATTATGAAGGTCATAGTTCTTTCTTTTCCAGCTTTTGATATTTTTCCATTTGAAGGCGAAACGCTGTTTTCTTGCTGCTTTGTTCTTAGGCCACCACAGAATAATCCCGGAGATCAGCATAATGATAAAAATAATAACAGGAATTCCTACGACATAGGTTCCCCAATCCTGTTTCAGAAGGTAGCTCCAGTGGATCATTTTTACGATATTGAAGAACCCGTTTTTTTCATCATAAACTCTCAGTACTTTCCCGGTATACGGGTTTACATAAGCTTGTTTATAAATAGGAAACTCATCAAAATAGTTCCAGGCATCCGTATTATGTTCATACCAGAAGAACATATAGGACATTTTTTTGTCAATAGGAACATTTACCCAGTGAATCGGATATTTTTCTTTGACTTGTTCTGCCACAGCTTTTTCCATTACTCTGATAGGAAGTACCTGTTTCTGCTCAATATTCTGCTCATGGTGATACATGACATCTTTACGGGTAAAGTTTTCCACTTCATCCTTAAAAACGTACAATGCTCCGGTAATAGAGATAATAAAGATCAGAAAGCCTATTCCCAATCCGAACCAAAGGTGCAGCTTGGCAGACCACTTCTTAAAGAATCCCGGTTTCTTTTTATGATGATGATTTTTCTTCATATGCAGCCAAAAGTAAAGCAAAGAGATGTTTTGCTTTTTATTTATATTAATTAAAATTTATATTCGATCATGAAGGTTCCCCTTAACCCAAGAGCATTAGTGAAATCACTGTCTCTTGCTGTCCACCATGAAATGGCAGGCTGATAAACTTTGTTGAAAAGATTTTCAACCCCTAATGATACCCTCCAGTTGTTGTTTACTTCATAGCTTGATTTGAAATTGAAAACAGTATACTCAGGAACATATCCTTCTCCATAGGCATATAATCCTGTTTTTGCATTAGGCTCAAATCTGTTTTGCTGGAAAGAATGAAGCATATCTAAACCAATTGATAATGCAGGAACAGGTCTTGCCTGTATATAAGCCAGAACTTTAGGTGCAGAAATTCTGCTGTTATTGATTTTTGCTGAATAATCACCATCATCTTTTACAGAAGTAATACCTTCCATCCAGCTGTAGCTTCCTCCAAACTGAATCCATTTTACAGGAGTAAAGTGTAAAAATCCTTCCACCCCATATACAATTTCAGGAGACCTCTGAATCATCAGGGATCTGTCCGGGCTTTGTACAAATGATGCTCCTAGTTTGGATGTACTCACATAAGAAGTCAGTTCATAATTAAGCCAGCTGGAAAGCTGTCCCGTAGCTCCTAATTCGTAATTATTAACGATAATTGGTTTCGTTTCCAGGTTTTTAATCGTTTCAGAAGTTGAGGTTCTCAGGATTCTTCCTAATTCATTGATAGAGTAGGCCTGTGAGAAGCTTCCGAAAAGGTTGATATAAGGTTCAATATTATAACGCACACCGATATTTCCTACCAAAGCATTATAGCTCAGTTTTCCGCCGGCTACAGGAATACTTTTGGTGAAAGTTCCGTCACTTTTAAGGGTTGAAAGCGTATTGAAGTCATCTACATTCACTTTGATATTTTCGTAGCGGAACCCTCCTTTGATCGTAAATTTTTTGAAAAGATCAATTTTTGCCAATACAAAAGGAGCTATATTGGTCATGCTCATATTGGGTGTCCAGAAACGTCCGTCTTCCAGTTTCTGCACGGTCTGATCGTTCAGGATGTCAGCTCCGTAGATGATTTCTCCTTGTGAATTAGGGGAGTTCCATAGTTGGGTATCCAAATTGATTCTTGCGCCTTTTTTCTGGGAAATAACATTGGACTGGCCACCATTGAAGAATGTGTCGCTGTATCCGTAAACGGTTTTAAAATCCTGATAATAAAGATTAATATTTAAAGAAGTTCCTGCAAACAGGTTCTTATTGTCATAACTCACTCTGATATTATGGTTTTTCGGAGTTCCCTGAGGCGTTGTTTCCAATCCTTTTCCAATTCCTTCACCAATGGTAGGAGTAATGCCATATTTTCCTGTTTTTAATCCTACATTCAGGTCTGATCTTGAAGAATAACCAATGTATGAAGCTTCAACTCTTTGGTTTTCGTTGATATCATAACCAATTTTAAGCAAACCGTTGTAGTTGTCCATCTTGGCAATGCTGTAGGTAGGGCTGATTAAAATACCATCTCCATCTTTTGTATATCCCGTTCTTTCATAGGCTAATGAAAGGGTATAGTCAAATTTATTGATCTTTCCGGATAAAAGCTGGCTGGCTCTTACTCCTAAAGTACCTCCGTATGGCTGTCCTGTAAGACCAATCTGTGAAACTCCGGAGATTTTTTTATCTGTTTTGCTTCTTTTCGTAATATAATTGATGATTCCTCCATCTGCACCATTCCCATAGATGGAAGAAGCTCCTTTGATCACTTCAATTCTTTCGATCGCTGAAGGATCAATAGTCCTTAAATCCCTTGCTCCGTTACGAAGTGGAGTAGACTGTGGAATCCCATCAATCAAAACCAAAACCTGGCGCCCTCTCAATGTCTGTCCCGAATTGGAAGTCTGCCCTGAATTGGTTCCTAAGCTGGGAACCGTATATTGTAAAATGCTCGTAATATCAGAATTTACTGTAAGCTGAGACTGAATCTGTTTCTCTCCCACAATAGTGATGGAGCTTGGAACTTCTTTTATGTTTTCCTTTTTCCTGGAGGCAGTCATTACAACCTCGTCTACATTTTTAGTTTGTAGGGTATCTTTTACCTGAGCAAAAACGGTAGTAGTTCCCAGACAGGCAGCTGATAAAAGCGCTTTTTTCATTATATTTTCTTTCCTTTTTTCTTTCTTTTTCCCCACCAAACCAGGAATCCTGTTACTGGGAGTGATGTACACGTGAGTCCGGCAATAAACCAGATGATTTTTCCAAACAGACCGAAGTAAGATCCTGTGTGAACATCATAATTGGCGTTGGCATATTTTTCGGCGTTGCTCAGCTTTTGATGAGGTTTGTTGGCTAATAGCTTTCCTGAGTATTTATCGAATGTCAGAAGATTTCTTTCGCTGAATCTTCCGTCTTGTCCATAGATGGTAACAGGAAGGTTTTTCAGTTCCTTTCCTTTTTTATTCTTTCCGTTTAAATTGATTCTGAAACTGGATGAGCCTGCATACAATTTTTCGGTCTGCGCTGCGGCAAGATCAAAGACAGCTTCATTTTTTACCATCAGTGAATCCGGAGACTTGATTTCTTTTTCTTTTGGAGCTTCCCAATAACCGGATATCGCAAGGTTAAAGGTATTTTTCACATATGGATAAGCAAAATAAATTCCCGTAACACTCATTATTAAGGCAATGAATGAGGCATAGAACCCTAATACATTGTGAAGATCATAGTTTTTACTTTTCCAGTTTTTTACATTTTCCCAATTGAACCAAAAACGCCCTTTTCTGGCATTTTTATTTTTGGGCCACCATAAGATGATTCCCGTAACCAGCATTATGATAAAGAGAACGGTCGGGATTCCTACGGTATATGGTCCCCATTCAGAATTGAGCAGAAGTCCCCAATGGATATACTTCAGAATATTAAATACATCATACTTTTCATCATACACTGCCATGATTTCTCCGGTGTACTGATTTACATATACCTGTTTGTTGATGAGAACCTGTTGAAAATAATTCCAGCCCTTTTTACTTTTTTCATAATAAAGAAATCGGTAGGATTTGCTTTTGTCTAAAGGGATTTCTACTGAGCTTAACGGATGTTTTTCGTTGAGTTCCAGTGATACTTTTTCACGAAGCAAATTGAGCGATAATGCCTTCTTTCCGAGATCTTCTGTTTTTACATAAATGGCTTCCTTGCGCAGACTGTTTTGTACTTCATCCTTAAAAATATATAAAGTCCCCGATAGAGAGACTATAAATACAATGATGCCGACAGACAGACCAAACCACAGATGGAGTTTGGCAGACCATTTTTTTGTTGGCGAAACTTTCTTTTTATGATGATGTTTTTTTCTCATAGCAAAAAGTTAACCCCACGAGGGGTTAACCTTTGATTTTTTTTAAAATTTATATCCTATTGATACTCTCCAGTTACGCGGAGCATTATAGATCCATGCATATTCTCCTCCATCTCCTCTGTATCCGCTGTAAAGTTTTCTGTTAAGAACGTTATTCAACATAAAGTTGACATCGAATTTTTTAGCAACATAGGAAACTCCGAAGTTGGTATCAAAATAATCAGGTAAGCTTTGATCTTTTGTGGCACTCACACCATACCAGGATTGTCTTCCTCCCTGATACTGATACCCTGCTGAAATACCAAAACCTTTCATAAGACCGTGTTCAAACCGATAGTTTACCCATGTATTTTGTACATTTTTAGCATTCCCCGGAGACTGAATTCCAATTTTTGCAGGATCTGTATCTTTAACTGTTTTTGCATCTGTATATGCATAGTTGATGATAATGTTCAACCCTTTAATGATCTCTCCTTTGATATCAGTTTCAAATCCTCTGGCTCTTTGTTCACCTGTAGCAACCTGAAAAGCGACTCCATTGTTCTCGTTTGCATTTCCTGATACAAGAATATTTTGTCTTCTGATTTCGTAGACGGCAAAAGTTGTGTTCCATCTTCCTCCGAACCAGTCTTTCTTCAATCCGAATTCAATATTCTGTCCTCTGAAAGGATCTGTAATCAACGTCTGATGAATTCCTGTTCCGGATTGTGGCACGAAGGTTTTGTCATAGATACCATAAGCCGAGAAATCTTTATTAATAGAATAGCTTATTCCTACTCTTGGTGTAAATTCTCCAGCTGTGTCAGGTACAATAGGCGTTCCCGGGCTCAGGTTAGGATATGCGGAATAGGTTTTACCGCTTGTATATCTTCCTGCTAGCGTTAATCTTAATTTATTATCAAACATTTCAATCTGCTCCTGAGCATAATAAGAAGTGTATTTTACCCCTTGATCATTATAAAATGGTGCAGAAGTGTTTAAAGTATAAAAATCAGAAGAAGGAAGTTTTGTAGGGTCTACACCATAATTCACATTATAAATATCAATTGGGAATGGTCCACCTGCAAAAGATGAAAAGTCAGCAATGTATTTTCTGTCTCCATAATCAAATCCTGCAATAATTTTATGTACAATATTTCCTGTATTAAGCTTTCCTCTTACATACGTCTGGAAAATATGGTTTTTTCCTTTTGCCTGCCAGTTGCTTAATGTTCTGTTTAAAACATTTTTATTGGCTGGATCAAAAGTTCCCCACCACGAACCTCCGTCATAATTCAGGTCCATGTAAGCATATTGTGTGCTCCAAACCCAATCTTTGGACAGTTCCTGATCCAAGCTTAAGAATAAACTCTGATCTTTTACTTCAGTTTTTTTGAAGTTCGGATCATTAAAGTTGGTATGCACATTCAATGAAGCATATCCGTCGTTAGACATCAGGTAAGCTCCTGGTTGATTGAATTTTAAGTACTGATAGTTGTATTGTGCTGTAAAAGTAGTGGTCTTTGTTGGTCTGAAAGTAATGGAAGGGGCAACAATGATTTTGCTTGTTTTATCATTTTCCACCCAAGAATTGTTGGAGCTTCCCATTAAATTGATACGGTAATCTAAAATCCCGTCTTTCACAAGAACCCCGTCAAGATCTGCTTCCCCTCTGAAAAGATTATAGCTTCCTGTAGTGAACCGAACACTATTGGCAAATTTTCCGGTAGGTTTTTTGGTTACCACATTATAAAACCCCGCAGGATCTCCCATAGAGCCCATGAATCCGGCAGGACCTTTTACAAACTCTATTCTGTCTATAATAGAAGCATCAGGATTGATAGGGCCCCAGGTAGAAGAAACATTCATTCCATTCATGAAAGTAGCAATACCGGCTCCTCTCATGAAAACATTGGAATACACATTATCCCAGTGTTCTACCTTTCTTGCTCCACTTACATTACGGACAATCCCTTCAGACATGTTCAAGGTAATCTGATCAGCAAGAACCTGAGAACTTACAGACTGTACATTCTGTGGAAGCTCAAGAATAGGAGTCTGAACTCTCAGTGAGCCCGAAACCTCATTCAGCTTGTACTTCTGATAATATCTTCCGTTAACAACTACTTCTTCAATATCATTGGATTTGATGGTGTCTTTTTTTTGCGCAGAAACCAGCATTGTTCCCAGTGCGGAAGCACAGATCAGTACATTTTTCATGAAACTCAAATTTTCTGCAAATATATTATTTTTAACTGTTCTAAATAAATAATAAGATTGATATTTATCATAAAATTATTATATACTGAATAACAAAAAACCGCTATGGCACTGACCATAGCGGTTTTTAGATGATATTATTAAATTTTTCTTAAGCTGGAATTTCTCCTTTATATAAGAAAGAAATAATTTCTTTGTTCAATTTGTCGATCATTTCACTGAATAAGTGAAATGATTCCTGCTTGTAAATTACCAATGGATCTTTCTGCTCGTAAACAGCTCCCTGTGAAGATCTTCTTAAGTCGTCCATCTCACGAAGGTGAAGTTTCCAGTTTTCATCGATGATTGATAAAGTGATGTTCTTTTCGAAATCGTTTACTAAACTTTCACAATGCGTATCGTAAGCTTCTTTAAGATCAGCTACAATCGTCATTGTTTTGTGTCCGTCTGTAAAAGGAACCTGGATCATTTTGAACATTGAACCTTGATTTTGGTATACATTCTCAATGATTGGGAATGATTTTTCTTTCAATAAATTCAGTTTCATTCTGTAATCTTCCTGAGCTGCGTTGAATAAGATATTCGTCAGATCCTGAACATTTTTATTATTAAAATCACTTTGGGAAACCGGAGATTCCATGGTGAATGTTTTAATGATTTCGTATTCAAAATCTTTATAACTTCCGCTAGCTTTTCCTTTCGCAACGATAGAATTGGCAACATCGAAAATCATATTGGTGATATCATACTTCAGGTGGTCTCCGAATAGAGCATTCTTTCTTCTCTTGTAGATTACATCACGTTGTTTGTTCATTACGTCATCGTACTCAAGAAGTCTCTTTCTTGTTCCGAAGTTATTTTCTTCTACTTTTTTCTGTGCTCTTTCGATAGACTTACTGATCATAGAATGCTGAATTACTTCACCTTCTTTATGACCCATTCTGTCCATCATTTTAGCGATTCTCTCAGAACCGAACAAACGCATCAGGTTATCTTCAAGAGATACATAGAACTGAGAACTTCCAGGATCTCCCTGACGTCCCGCTCTACCTCTAAGCTGTCTGTCAACACGTCTTGAATCGTGTCTTTCTGTACCGATGATCGCTAAACCTCCTGCATCTTTTACTTCTTTAGAAAGCTTGATATCCGTACCACGACCTGCCATATTGGTTGCTATCGTAACAACTCCCGGCTGTCCTGCTCCAGCTACAATCTCTGCTTCTTTTTTGTGAAGCTTCGCGTTCAATACCTGGTGTGGAATCTTTCTTAACTGAAGTGCTTTTGAAAGCAACTGAGAAATTTCAACAGAAGTAGTACCTACCAAGACAGGTCTTTTTTCTGCAGTTAATCTTTCAATTTCTTCAATTACAGCATTATATTTTTCTCTATTGGTTTTGAAAACCAAATCCTGTTTGTCATTTCTTAAAATTGGACGGTTTGTTGGGATAACCACTACATCCAGTTTGTAGATTTCCCAAAGTTCACCAGCCTCAGTTTCAGCTGTACCAGTCATTCCCGCAAGTTTATTGTACATACGGAAATAGTTCTGAAGCGTGATCGTTGCAAAAGTTTGGGTAGCTGCCTCAATTTTTACATTCTCTTTTGCTTCAATTGCCTGGTGAAGACCGTCAGAATAACGACGCCCCTCCATAATACGGCCTGTCTGCTCGTCAACGATTTTTACTTCACCATCAATCACTACATACTCATCATCTTTTTCAAATAATGTGTACGCTTTCAATAACTGGCTCATCGTGTGAACACGCTCAGATTTTTCGGCAAAGTCAGCAAAAAGTCTTTCTTTAGCTTCAAATTCCTCTTCTTTAGAAAGGTTTTTAGCTTCTACTTCAGCAATTTCAGTCCCGATATCAGGAAGAACGAAGAAGTTGGCATCAGAGTTTCCTTGAGACATGTATTCAACACCTTTGTCTGTAAGGTCTACCTGATTGTTTTTCTCTTCAATAACGAAGTAAAGATCTTTATCTACAATCGGCATATCACGGTTGTTGTCCTGCATATACTGCGCTTCAACTTTCTGAAGTAATGCTCTGTTTCCGCTTTCCGATAAGAATTTGATTAATTGTCTGTTTTTTGGAAGACCTCTGTATGCCTGAAGCAATTTGAATCCTCCTTCTTTTGTATTTCCTGCAGCGATTAATTTTTTCGCTTCGTTGAAAATAGCAGAAACAGTTTTCTTTTGTACTTCAACAATTCTGTCGATAGAAGGTTTAAGAACATCAAACTCCTGTCTGTCTCCCTGAGGAACCGGACCGGAAATGATCAATGGCGTTCTTGCATCATCTACCAATACAGAGTCAACTTCATCCACGATAGCAAAGTTCAGTTCTCTTTGTACCAGTTCTGATGGCGAAGTCACCATGTTATCTCTCAGATAATCAAAACCGAATTCATTGTTGGTTCCGTAAGTGATATCTGAGTTGTATGCTTTTCTTCTTCCGTCTGAGTTCGGCTGGTGGTTATCGATACAGTCGATAGACATTCCGTGGAACTGGTAAAGAGGGCCCATCCATGCCGAGTCTCTTTTTGCAAGATAGTCGTTCACGGTTACAACGTGTACTCCTCTTTCAGGAAGTGAATTTAAGTAAATAGGTAATGTTCCTACCAAAGTTTTACCTTCACCGGTTGCCATCTCGGCAATTTTACCACTGTGAAGAATAACCCCTCCGATAAACTGAACATCATAGTGGACCATATCCCAAACTACTGGAGTTCCGGCAGCATCCCATGAGTTTTTCCAAACAGCTGTGTCTCCCTGAATGCTAACGAAATCTTTTCCTGCTTCAGCCAGTTCTCTGTCCCAGTCACTTGCTGTTACACGGATCTCTCCATTCTGTGCCCATCTTCTTGCTGTTTCTTTTATCAATGCAAAAGCTTCAGGAAGAACCTGAACAAGAACCTTCTCCTCAATTTCGTATGATTCTTTCTTTAGAGACTCAATTTTTGAAAAAAGAGCTTCTTTTTCGTCAACATTGGTTGAATTTTTTATCTGCTCTTTTATCTGTTCTATTTGAGCTGTAATCTTGCTGGTTGCAGATTTTATATTCTCTTTAAACTCAGCAGTCTTTTGTCTCAACCCATCATCCGACAATTGCTGAATGTTAGGTTCTACAGCCTTGATTTTTGTTACAACTTTTTTTACTTCTTTTAGGTCCTGCGCTTTTTTGTCTCCCAAAAACCCTTTAAGAACTTTGTTTAAAAAACTCATAAATTTTTTGCTTTATGCTTAATGCAAGATGCTTTAAGCGTTTTAAATGACACGCTTATCGTGTGAAATTAATATATAAAAAAGGGCAAAAAAGCTCTAAGCACACAGCCTAAAGCTTATCGCTTTATTAATATTCGTCCTCGTTCCAAAGGAAATCCTCGTCAGTAGGATAGTCACTCCATACTTCTTCGATAGATTCATAAATTTCTCCTTCGTCTTCGATTGCCTGAAGGTTTTCTACTACCTCCATAGGTGCACCAGTTCTGATTGCGTAGTCAATAAGCTCTGCTTTTGTCATTGGCCAAGGTGCGTCACTTAAATATGAAGCTAATTCTAATGTCCAGTACATAATTTTCTAATTTTTTGCAAAAGTATAAAAATAGGTTGTATAATAAACTTTTTTATACTTGATTTTCAATTCTTTTTATAATTTTTTCTTATAAACGGCTGTCACAAACTGACTGGCAGCTATGTCAGCAATTTACTTATTGTCGTTTTCTCAAAAACCATTCCACAAATTTTTTTATGCCATTTTGGAAGTCTGTGGCCGGTTTGTACCCTATTAAATCCTTTGCTTTTGTAATATCAGCATTGGTTTTTGTGACATCTCCCGGCTGCATTGGCAGAATTTTTTTTATGGCAGATTTTCCTAATGCCATTTCTATAGTCTCTACCATTTTGGATAAAGTGACTACCTGGTTTTCTCCGAGATTAAGAATCTCATAAACCCCGGAATTATTTTCCAGATAAAGCATAGACTTGGTAATCCCGTCAATAATGTCATCTATATAAGTATAGTCTCTGGCTGTATTTCCGTCGCCATAGAAAGGAATTTCCTGATCCTCTGAAATAAGCTTTACAAATTTGTGTATGGCGAGGTCCGGCCTTTGTCTTGGCCCATATACTGTGAAAAACCTAAGCTGTATCATATCTATATGATATAGATTGTGGTAAACATGTCCTATGATTTCACCGCTTTTTTTAGTGGCTGCATAGGGCGATATCGGATTATCCACATTATCTGTTTCTGCAAAAGGGACCTTTTCATTGTTTCCGTAAACACTTGATGAGGAAGCACAAATAAATTTTTTAATATTAAAATCTTTACACAGCTTCCAAAGATTCATAGTGCCTCTTACATTGACTTCTTCATATTCTAAAGGACGTTCAATGGACGGGCGTACACCGGCAAGTGCAGCCAGATGAATCACCATGTCGATAGGGTGATTTTTAAAGATGTTTTCAAGACCTTTCTGGTCCCGGATATCCTGCCAATAGAGGGAATATTGGTCAGAATGACTAAGTGAAATCAATTGGCGGATATCAGTCTCTTTGTCTGAATATTCAAAATCCGAAATTTTGCCAATTGACTCTAAAGTATTTTTAATTTTTACCTGATAATTATAGAAATCATCAAAATTGTCAATGTTTATGACAGAATGTCCATTTCTTAATAATCGTTCAATTAAATGAGATCCGATGAACCCACTACCGCCTGTTACAAGATAAACCATTTGTATTTTTTATGAGTACAAAAATATAAATTTTACTTTTTGAAAAATATAATCATTAAATTTACTTAAAAAAGTAATACAAATATAATATGCAGTTTCAAGGGCAAATTTTAAAGATGACAAGCTATGATGCAAAACCAATCCAATATTATCTCAATCTTTCTGGAGATCTGATCCATATAAATGAGCTGATTGGAAAGGAATTAAGTATCAGGCACACCGGATTCCAATGTGTAAACTGCGGGGAAAATAAACCTATTTACAGAATGGGATTCTGCAAAAACTGCTTTTTTGAAAGTCCTTATGCAAGTGATACCATTATCCGTCCGGAGCTTTCTACAGCACATTTAGGCGTTGCAGAACGGGATCTTGAGATTGAAAAACAAATTCAGCTTCAGCCGCACACGGTATATCTGGCTTATACAGGAGATGTAAAAGTAGGAGTAACAAGAAATACTCAGATTCCAACACGATGGATTGATCAGGGTGCGACTTTTGCATTACCCATAGCAAGAACCGAAAACCGCTATGAAGCAGGAATGATAGAAGTAGCTCTGAAAGAACATTTGGCAGATAAAACCAATTGGAGAAAAATGTTGCAGGATGATTTTGAAGGAGAAATAGATCTTGCGGACTTCAGACAAAAAATCAGAGAATATTTTCCTGAAGACTTTCAGAAATTCTATAGAGATGGAGAAGAATTATGGATGTTCGATTACCCTTTTGAGAAACCGGAGAAGGTAACTTCATTTACATTGGATAAAAAACCTGAATTTATGGGAAAACTTTCCGGTATCAAAGGACAGTATCTGGGATTTGAAGGAGGAAATTTCATCAATATAAGAGGACACGAAGGATATGTAATCGATCTTGAAATAAGAAATTGATCGATGTAAAATAAAACCAAATCACAAAATATGAAAAAATGGGTTAAAAGACTATTGATAAGTTTCGGAATCTTAGCAGGAATTCTTCTTGCTGCGAATTTCGGACTGAATATATGGCTTAAAACCCAGCTTCCGGAGTATATAAAAAAGAATACTGACTATAAAGTCTCTTATAAAACTCTGGATGTGGATTTAGGAACCGGAAATATCTTTGCTTCAGGAATTTCTGTTAACAGTAAAGATCCGCAAAATACAGATGTTATTGGATTGCAGGGAACTATTGATACCCTGAAAATAAGCCGTTTTGGAATTTATGATGCTATTTTTAATAAAAGAATAAGCTCCTCGGATCTTTTGCTGGCAAAACCTAATTTAAATGTCATTCTCGCAAAACCTGTTGATCGTAAAACCGGAAAGAAGAGAAGCCCGTTTTTATTTGAAAATATCAGGATTAATGACGGAAGGATTGCCATTTTCAAACATACCAAACAGAAATTTTTATCTGTACAGCAACTGAATCTGTTTGTAGAAAATTTACAGATGACAGAAGAGTCTGTTGAAAATAAACTTCCAATAGTTTTTGACAGATACAGCATTAAAGGAGAGAGGTTCTTTTTCCGTCCCGATGAAACCTATGCTATTACCATTCATAAGATTAATACGCGTGATGGGCAGATGTCAGTTGAAAATTTCAGACTGAATCCACTTCTTTCTTTTGCCCAGTTTAAAAAGTTTTATCCTAAAAAGCCTCAATTATTTGAATTTAGTGTTCCAAAAATGGAATTCAAAGATGTGGTATTGACTAAAAATAAAGTGTCACTTACCAACGCAGACTTTCAAAATCCTGCTTTTACAATATATAATACAGGAGTAAAAGCGATAAAAAGTAATAAAAATTCAAATTTTGAAGTTGATTTAAAAAATATAAAACTGAATAATGCTGTAGTTCATATCAATAAACCGGATGGAAATAAGCTTTTGTCTGTAGGAAACCTTAATCTGAATATCAATCAGCTGATGTTTAATAAAGAAAGTTCACAACAGGTAATTCCTATCGGGTATAAAGATTTCCTGCTTGCCGGAAAAGATATCCAATATTCCAATCATCAGAATATCTCTATAAGAAGTTTTGCATTAAGTCCTAAAAGCGGGGAAATCATGGATGTTCTGCTGACATCCGGAACTCCATCAGTAGAAAAAACGGCTGCAGTTCTAAAGACAAACCATATTGCTTTTAATATTAATAAATTAGAATTTCTTAATAAAAAAGTGAACCTTGATCTTAAAGATATCCTTATAGACAATGTAAATGGAACGATTAAAACAGGCGAGAAGAAGCAAAATAAAACTTCAGGCCCTGGAATCATACAATCTGTTGTTGTAGGGAAAATGTCTTTGAAAAATTCAAATATTACTTATGATAATGGGAAGGAGCCCTTGGTTTTTCATGATTTGAATGCCACACTTAACGCCATAGAATTAGCACCCAGGCCCAATCAGCCAGGATTATCATTTAAAGTCAAAGATTATTATCTCACCACCCGGAACTTTGCATATAAAACACAGTTCTATAATATGAGCTTAGGGCTTCTCAAGCTGAATAAAAATAAAGTTCAGATCAATAATTTTGCCATGAAACCTCTCGTTTCGAGAGCTCAGTTTATCAGAATGATTCCTGTTGAGAGAGATCTATATGATATCAAAGCCGGGCAAATATCGGCAGAAGGAACGTGGGATCTGTTTTCTCATCATAAAATGGTGAATGCTTCTCATGTCACAATCCAGTCAGCAGATGCCAATATTTTCAGAAGCAAAATTCCGAAAGACGATCCAAAAATAAAAGCATTGTATTCAAAAATGCTGCGTTCTATTAAAATTCCGATGATGATCAATACTCTTGATCTGAAAAACTCAGTATTGGTCTATGAAGAAGATACTCCGGAAAGTATGGGACCCGGAAAACTGATATTCAGTAACTTTAATATGAATGTCAGAAACCTGAATTCTGCTAAAATAAAAGGAAAACCCACAAAAGTAGACATCAAAATCAATTGTTCATTCATGAATCTCTCACCGCTTTCCGTAAACTGGAACTTCGATGTTGCGGATAACAATGATAATTTTACAATTGCAGGAAAAACTACCGGCCTTCCCGCCAGTGGAATCAATCCGTTTATCAGGCCTTACCTTCATGTAACGGCAACTGCAGGAACTATCCAGGAAATGCTTTTTAATTTTAAAGGAAACCCTGCCGGATTACACGGAACCTTTAATCTTAAACATAAAGATCTGAAAATTGCAGTACTTAATAAGAATAATCATGAGAAGAAAGGGTTCCTTACAGCCGTTGCCAATGTTTTTCTGAAATCGGATTCAGGAAGTTTCCCCGAAGCTGTTACCGTAGAAAATGTAGAGCGTGACCCGACAAAATCTTTCTTTAATCTCTTCTGGAAAGGAATTGAGCAAGGATTGAAGAAAACCCTCATTGGTAAAAACGTAGAAAAGACAGAAAAGAAAGTAAAAGAAGCAGTCACTTCTGTGAAAGAAATGAAACAGTCTGTAAAAGAAATAAAACAGGAGATCAAAAATAAAAAAGAAGCCTCCAAACCGGAAGCAGAAAAAAAGGAAAAGAAAGGTTTTCTGAACAATATATTCAAGAAAAAAGAAAATTCAGAAGAATAATTCTTTAAACCATTAAAGCAGAACAATTGATGATTACATAAAACCAACGATCTTTTTATTGAACTAACCTTAATGGTTTAAAGAATTAATATAAAGCGGTTCAGTTTAAAAATTGAACTCGTCACTTTCCAATATAGGAATATCTCTTAGAAACTTATCAAACTCTTCCCCTGGATAATTGCTGTCTGCTCCGTAAGAGTCTATGATCATTCCGCGGTTTCCGGCACCATCTTTTACTACATAAAGCACTGCATTGTCATCAGGATTGCTGTCTCCTTCAAAACGATATGTTTTTAAGATCACCAATTCCGCAGGCTGATAAACTTTTTCAGAATTTTCAAACTTCATTTCGCATTTCTCATTCATCCTGAATTCTCGGTGTATTCCTCTTTCAGAAAGCGTTTTCATGACTTGGCTTAAGGTTGTCATTCTGTCAATGTTTTCTGGATTTTCCATAATGTTATTTTTCTTGTTAAGTACAATAATTAAACCATTGCAATTTTTAAATATAATAAAAATATCGGATTGTAATTTCCCTAATAATAAAGTTCAATGTTAACAAAATTTATAATTTGAAAAAATAAAATAGGTATGCTTTTTGCAATGCTAACAATATTAAATCAAAGAAAATATGAAAAAAGAAGTTGGAGTTTTACTGGCAGGAGGAGTTGGTCTTTTGGCAGTATTAAGTTTAATAAGTATAAAAAAAATATTGACTAAAAAAGATAAAAAATATAGTGATTCCTATTCGGATTATCACAGACACTTTGATGAAAAGAATCAAGATGATGAAACTCATGGAGTGGAATTTTACGCACTGAAGTAGTAAAAAAATATATTTAATTATGTTAAAATCCAACGCTTTTGAAAGTGTTGGATTTTTTTGTGGAAAACTTTACTGTTAAAATTCATTATTTTATGCAAATTCCATTCTAATTTTACACAGAAATGCAAAACGAAAATTTTATAAAAGGTCAGGGTGCTCAGCGGAACGTTATCAATCGTTTCGACAGGTATACCTATGAACCTGATGATGAAGATTTCGAAACAGTAAAAACCTCCTTCACTGAAGTTTTTCCCAAAACCATTGTTAATCAGGTGAAAAGTGAAGACCTTCCGATGGAATATTCTATGAATCCCTATCAGGGATGTGAACATGGATGTTCTTACTGTTTTGCAAGACCTACCCACGAATATTGGGGATACAGTGCAGGGATTGATTTTGAAAGAAAGATCATGGTAAAGAAAAATGCTCCTGAATTGCTGGAGAAGTTTTTTCAAAAAAGAGGGTACAAAGCAGCTCCAATTCTGCTATCAGGAAATACAGACTGCTATCAGCCCGCCGAAAGACAATTTGAAATCACCCGAAAACTACTGCAGGTATGTCTGGATTACAGACATCCTGTCAATATTCTGACAAAAAATGCAATGGTTCTGAGAGATCTTGATATCTTAAAGCCCATGGCGGAACAAAATCTGGTATCTGTTTCTTTAAGTATTCCCACGATCAACGAAGAACTGAGACGGAAGATGGAGCCAAGGACGAGTTCTGCAAAAAATAAATTAAAAGCGGTAGAAATTCTTTCCGAAAATAACATCCCCGTACATGTAATGGTCGCTCCCATCATTCCCGGACTCAATAGTGATGAACCGTTGAATATATTAAAAGCTATCTCCGATGCAGGAGCTTTAGGATTCGGGTATACTCTGGTGAGATTAAATGATACTGTTGAACCTGTTTTTGTGAATTGGATAGAAAGCCATTTTCCGGACAGGGCACAAAAAGTTTTAAACCTTATCAGATCCATGCGGGGCGGGAAGCTTGGAGATAAAAGATATTTCGAAAGACAAAGGGGAGAAGGCAATATCGCTGAAATGATTCATACCACTTTTAAGATCGGCAGAAAGAAGTTTTTTGATGGTAAAGAATTTCCAAAGCTTACAACTACTAATTTTACAGGAACCCGCGATCAACAATTAAGACTATTTGATTGATCATTACATCCGGACTAATCCTACCTATTATATTATAGTATAAAGAGTCGCTGTTTTCAGCATTGTTGTTATTAATAAACTTTCTACTTCTGGTTATTTTCAATACTTATCATATATATAGTATATAGTACGAATTTTTTTTCAGGAGCTTTATCCTGCTATCCATTCCTACTCCTCGCGCCGGTGCTTTCCCACGCTCAAACCCTCCAACTCTCCAACCCAGGCTGCGGGGTAACCATTTCTATCAGGGCTAGGGAGAGAATTTATAAATGATGAA